>Ga0172367_10004876_pt1 | contig 16468 bp, 12 predicted proteins | sample Lak10m_FD_114542 | JGI IMG/M metagenome (GOLD analysis project Ga0172367, IMG submission 114542) | Freshwater microbial communities from Kabuno Bay, South-Kivu, Congo - kab_022012_10m | ecosystem: Environmental > Aquatic > Freshwater > Lake | place: Democratic Republic of the Congo: South-Kivu...
ATGACCATGACCCAGGAAGGCGTGCAGATCGTAGGCCACCTGCCGAACGCGATCGCACAGGTGGAAGATGCACGGGTCGCTCAGGCTGAGCTGGCAGGATACGGGTTCTTGCATTTGCATGGCATAGAGCGTGGTGCTCGACGGGCACATGCTCAATGGGGCAGGCGCATTCGGGTGGAGCTGTTTTCTGCTGCTGGATGAAGCGCTGGACACGGGGCTGGGAAAGAGACACTTGCAGCAGTGAATGTTCGACGGCCATGATTATGGGGCGGAAGGCCCAAGCCCTCCGCCCTCCAATCTCAGCTCCTGTGACCTTCAAATCATTTGGTCAGAATGAGTTTGCGCGTCATTTCGCCCTGCTCCGTCTTCAGCAGGGCCACATACATGCCACTGGGCAACGCACTTCCGTCAAAAGTCACTTCGTGCTGTCCACGCTCATGGAGGCCGTCCACATTCGCTCCTTACAGGGTGACGGGGCCACTCATCTTCTGCTCGAAGGGGATGGTGGTCAACGGGTTGATGGGGTAGAGAATCGGCGCGTCCAGGTTGAAGGTGGCTGCAGTGTCGGTGGAGTCCACGGCCCCATTTCATTGCGTGCAACTGGACGATGTTCATTGCACCCACCTTTGGCTCAGGCCGCCTTGGCCTGTGCGCCCAGCACGGGTTGCTGCACGGGCTTTGTGAGCAAGCGTGTCAGGGCGATGCCCTGGCGGGAGGCCCAGGCATCCAGGCGGGCGGCATTGGCCACGGCGTCACCCATGAAGGCGCTGAAGTCCGGATCCACCAGCACCAGCTGACGGCTGCCCGTGCGGGCCACGGTTTCCAGCAAGGTTTCCAGCCACAGACGCGGGGCGCCCAGGCGCACGGCCAAATCCCGACCGCGTAGGCCGTGCAAGTCGTAACAGTGGCCGCCCCAGGCCACCAGTCCCATCAGGCGAAGCTCGCCAACACTGCGCTGAAAGCTGATCATCACGGGCTTGTGGGTGTTGCTGCTGCGATGCATGGTGGTCTCCTCTTCGTTTTGGATTCGCGGGGAAGGTGAGCCGGGGGTGGGACATGTGCCCGCGTTCCTGGCACGTTCCTGGCACCATCCTGGCACCTCGCCCGAAATCGTTCCAACCATCGCCCACTTCCCCAAGAGATCCCCGCACTTCGCCCTGACTGTAACGGAGCGCGATCAGCGGTGCACGGTCCTGCGCCATGTCCCAGGAATCGCATTGACTGCCATGCCGACCTTCGCTACCTTTATGTGGGATGAAATCCATGATTATCAACAAAATCGGCTGAGAATGGACGAGCACCACGAGCCCTCGCGCCGCCCCCGCCCGCCCCGTCGTCGCCATGGTCGGCGCAAGTCGGGTGCAGACGCAGGCGACAGCCGTCCCGGCACACCGCCGCCGGCCTCACCCTCGGGTGAAGGCGCTGCACGCGCGGGAGCCTTGCGTCCCGGCGAACCCCGCAGCGTGCGCCCGGAGAGTGGCCGCCCTCCGCGTGGCAATGCGCCCGGCCGTACAGATGCAGGCCCGCGCAAGCGCGAGGGCAAGCCCCTGCCCGAAGGAGCCCACACGCACCCGCGCCCCCAGGACCGGCCCGATCGCCGGGATGCCACGCGCTCGGAGCATCTGCGGGAGCGGGATGCTGACGAACGCCACCACACGCCGGTGGATCCGCATCCTCCTGTGCCCCCCGCGCCCGTGCAGGTGCCCCACGGGCCGCTGCGCCTGCGCCCGGGCATCTGGATTGTTCTGCTGGTGGTGGCGGCGCTCAGTTTCGCGGGTGTGAAGACCTGGTCCTGGCTGGCCAAGGAGCCGGGTTGGGCGGGCAAGCACACGGTGGCCAAGTTGCTGGTGAAACCGGGCATGACCCTGCGCCAAGTTGCGGAGGAATTGCATCGGCTGGAACTGCTGGACAACCCGCGCCGTCTCTTGCTTGCGGCCCGTCTCCTGGGCGGCGACAAGGGCGTGCAGGTGAGCGCCTTCATCCTCGACAGCCGCATGAGCCCGGTGGATCTGCTGCGACAGCTGCTGGTCTTTTCCGGTCCCACGATCAAGGTGCGCATCCCGGAGGGCGCCCGCACCGCCGACGCCATTGGCCTGTTGGCGCGGGCCACGGGGCGCGACAGCCTGCTCATGAGTCAGTTGGCCCGGGACAGTGCCTTCGTGCGTCTGCTGGACTTGCCCGTGCCAGACCTTGACGGACTCCTCTTCCCGGACACCTATTTCTTCTCGCCGGTGGAGGACGAGCGCGCCATCCTCTTCAAGGCGGTGATGCGCTTCCAGCAGGAATTGAATCGCCTGGCCCCCAGCGGCCTGCAGGACAGCATGGATTTACGCCGGATGGTGACGCTGGCTTCAATTGTGCAAATGGAGTATCAGGTGCCGCGCGAGGCGCCGGTGGTGGCATCCGTCTACCTGAACCGGTTGGCCGTGGGCATGAAACTGCAGGCGGATCCCACGGTGCAGTATCTGTTGAAGAAGCCCCGGCGGCTCTACTTCAAGGACCTGGACAATCCGTCGCCCTACAACACCTATGTGCACACAGGCCTGCCACCTGGACCTATCGGCTGCCCGGGGCGCATCGCGCTGAGGGCCGTGCTGGAGCCGGCGCGCACGGACTTCATCTACTTTGTGTCGCTGGGTGATGGCCGCCACGCTTTCACGCGCACCTATGCCGAGCACCTGGAAGCCAAGCGCACGCTGGACGAACTGCGCGCGCGGGTGGAGGCCGGCGACACGGGCGACAGCCTGAGCCAGACAGATCACGCGGCGCGACTGGCGGCCCAGGACAGCGCGGCGGGTGTTAGCCCCTGATGTGTCGCCACGCGGCTGATTCAACCACAACCCGGCGCCGTGGCGCCCCCTTTGCGAGCCCCTCGACGATGAACCTGTCTGAACTCAATGCCGCGCAGCAGGACGCCGTGCGCGCGGTGGACGGCCCCGTGCTCATTCTGGCGGGCGCCGGCAGCGGCAAAACCCGCGTGCTCACCAGCCGCATCGCCTGGCTTCTGGAGCAGGGCAAGGCACGGCCCTGGGAGATCCTGGCCCTCACATTCACCAACAAGGCGGCGCGGGAGATGAAGGAGCGCATTGGCGCCCTGGTTCCCGGCGGCGCGGGTGACATGTGGGTGGGCACCTTCCACAGCATCTTCGCGCGTATCCTGCGACGGGAGGCGGAGTTCATCGGCTACGGGCGGAACTTCACCATCTACGACAGCGACGACCAGCTTAAAGCCGTGCAGGACACCATGGAGCGTCTCTCCCTGAAGAGCGCCCAGCTGAGCCCCAAGCGCGCGCGGGCCGCCATCTCCACCGCCAAGAACAGCATGCTGGACCCGGAGGCTTTCGCGGAGAGCGACAGTGGCTTCATCCACGAGCGCCTGAGCGAGATCTACCGTGACTACGCCATCCACCTGCGCAGCTCCAACGCCATGGACTTCGACGATCTGCTGCTGCGGCCCATCGACCTCTTCCGCCAGCACCCGGAGCGCCTGGCCGTGTACCAGGACCGTTTCCGCTACCTGCTCATCGACGAGTACCAGGACACCAACCAGGCCCAGTTCGAGGTGAGCCGTCTCATCGCGGCGGGTCATCGCAACATCTGCGTGGTGGGCGACGACGACCAGTCCATCTACGGCTGGCGCGGCGCGGACCTGCGCAACATCCTGGACTTCGAGCGCACCTGGCCCGACACGCGCACATTCAAGCTGGAACAGAACTACCGCTCCACGGAGATCATTCTCGAGGCTGCCCACGCGGTGGTGTCGCGCAACGCCGCGCGCCACGCCAAGCAGCTGTGGACGCAGAATGGGCGCGGCGAGCCAATTCCCTTGCTGGTGGGCGACGACGAGAACATGGAAGCCGCGCTGGTGTGTCGGCGCATCGTGGAGCACCGCGAGCAGGGCGGCGCTTGCCGGGATGTGGCCGTGCTCTACCGCACCAACGCCCAAAGCCGCGCCCTGGAAGGCGCCTTCACCCGCCACGGGCTGCGCTATCAGATCGTGGGCGGCACGCGCTTCTACGAACGCCGGGAGATCAAGGACCTGTTGGCCTATCTGCGCCTGTTGGAGAATCCCCAGGACATGGTCAGCCTCCTGCGCGTCATCAACACGCCGCGCCGGGGCATTGGCGAGGCCACGGTGCTGCAGGCCCGCCAGCTCTGCGAAGCGGCGGGCGTGGGATTCCTGGAAGGCGTGATGCGCCAGGACATCCTCTTCAGCCTGGGGCGCGGCGCGCCGGCGCGACTGGCGGAATTCGCGCGTCTCATCGGTGGCCTGCAGGCCGTGAAGGAGAGTGGCAAGCCGAGCGAGGTGGTGGAGCTGCTGTTGGAGCAGACCAAGTACATCGAGCACCTGGAGGCGGAGGGGCCTGAGGGCCGGCCGCGCGTGGAGAATGTGCGCGAGTTGCAGGCCGCCATCCTCCACTATGAGATGAACAGCGAGCTGGGTCTGGCGGGCTTCCTGGAGGAAGTGGCGCTGGTGGCGGATGTGGACTCCTGGGACGACAAGGAGGACATGGTCACCTTGATGACCGTGCACAGCGCCAAGGGGCTGGAGTTTCCAGTGGTGTTCGTGACCGGGCTGGAGGAAGGGCTTTTCCCCCTCTCCAATCCGTTGGACGATCCCGACCAGCTGGAGGAGGAGCGGCGCCTGTTCTATGTGGCTGCCACGCGGGCCATGAAGCGCCTCTTCCTGTGCAATGCCCGCATGCGCACGCGCTACGGCAGCATGGGAGGTGGATTGCCCAGCACCTTCCTGGATTTGATTCCCGCTGAGCTGCTGGACCGCAGCGCCGCCTTGCGCACCCCCGGCGCGAACCGCATGAGCTGGCGGGAACTGCAGACCCATTGGGACAGCAAACCCTCCGCGCCGCGCGCGGTGCCGGAGCATCGTCCCCAGCGGCCCTCACGCCCTGAGCCCCCCGCCCGCCCGGGTTTCGCCTCCGGGGAGCTGGAGCTGGAGCCAGGCGAGCAGCCCCCGGTCATGCGCACGCGCACTCCCGCCCGTGAAGCCGCACCGCTGGGCGCGGATCGTGAGCGCGACGCCCTGCTCAACCAATACAGCCCCTTCCGCCAGGGTGCGAGGCCGGTGGTGGATCCTTCTTCCCAACTGGCCGAAATCGCCGACCCCGCCGACCTCTACCCCGGCGCCACGGTGCTCCACGAAACCCTGGGCCGGGGAGTGCTCATCCACATGACGGGTTTCGGTGGTGAAATGCGCGTGAGTGTGCGCTTCGAATCCGTTGGGGTGAAGAAGCTGGTGGCATCGCTGGCCAAGCTGCGGCTGGTGCGCTGAACGCGTGGGCGGGCGCGCCCGGCCATCGGTAGATTGCGCCTCGGCATTCCTGTGGAGGAAGACCGCGCACCGTGCAGTAGGAGGCCCCGCCGCTCCATGATCCAGTCCGCCGTCAAGCTTCTGCCCCGCCCCGCGCGCGTGGCCCTTCATCTGTGCCTGCTCTTCCTCTGTGGCCAGACGCTTTTTGCCGCTTCCCTGGCCGAGGAGCGGGAGGCCGCTCATGCGCGCTCCTTTCTTGCTGATGGCCGCGCCGAGCTGGCGGTGAGCCAATGCCGCCAGTTCCGCGAGCGCTTCCCAACCTCCGTCCTCCTTGATCAGGTGCTGAATGTGGAAGGGCAAAGTTGGCGGGCCCTCAAGCGCCCAGCGGAAGCCTTGGGTGCCTGGCAGGCCCTCGCCACGGCCCACGCGGAATCACCTCTGGCCGCCATGGCGCTCCTTTCCGTGGGCGATTGTCACATGGAACTGGGACGCCCGACAGAGGCCGTCAAGTCCTGGCAGGGCGTGGCGGAGCGCTTTCCCGATTCTGCCCAGGCGCTGGAAGGCCTGCTCAAGGCCGAGGCCGCGCTGGCGGCACCTCGCGCCACACTTGCGCTGGATCCGGCGGGGGACGCGGAGCGCCTGAAGGCCCGCCTGGATCTGCTGCGACGCGCCATGGAACTGGACGCTGACAGCGAGGGAGGCCTGGAAGCCTGTCGCCGCTGGGCCATCCTTCTGCTGGCGCAGGGCCAGATTGAGGAGGCCCGCTTTCTGCTGCGGAGGGTGACGCGGGAAGCCGCGCCCGGCGCCCTGCATTTGCGCGCCCTGGGACACCTGGTGGCACTGGAACTCCACCAACAGCGGCGGGAGGAGGCGCTTGGCGCCCTGCAGCTTGCGCTGGACGACTATGAGGATTCTCCCCTGCGCAGTCGCCTGTGGCTGGATCTGGCCCAGCTGCGGCTGGAGCTGGGGTTGCCGGAGGCCGCGGAGCGCGGGCTGGCGCTGGCCTTGCAGGAGGCGGACGCGCGGGTGGATGGCACCCAGCGCTTGGACAGCCTGCAGCTGCTGCATGCCGATGCCTTGTCGCTGTGCGGACGGTGCGCGGAGCTGGGGCGTGACGAGGGCGAGGCGCCGCGCCACCCCTTCCTGCTGGCCCGTCGTGCCGCTTGCCTGGCCGTGCAGGGCGACAGCAGCCGCGCCGCAGTTGCGTGGGCGGAGGTGGCCGACAGCCTGGGGCGTTCTGCGCTTGTCCGCGCGCCGGAGCAGGATCTGCTCGCCCTGGCGCTGGTGGAATTGACGCGCTGCCAGCGCGCCACCGGTTTGGCCGCCATGGCCTGGGAGGATGTGGCCGCCCTGGCCACACGCGTGCCTGGCCCTCGCCCTGCCCTGACAGAAGTGGCGGAAGAGCTGCTGCGCCAGGGTTTGGCGCGGGAGATTGCGCCGCTGCTGGATTCCCGCCACGATGCTCCCGAAGTGGCGGACCGCCGCTCCCTGGTGCGGCTGAAGCAGGCCCTGGCCCTGGGGCGGCTGGACGAGGCGCGGGAGTTGGTGCGCATTTTCCGGGAGCGCTGGGGCGCTTCGCCCTTGCTGGCCGAGGTGGAGCGGCTGGCGCCGGCGGACATGAGGCCGCGTCCCGGCACGCTGGAACTGGATCTGCTGCAGGCTGAGTGGGCGAGGGAAGATGCACCCACGCCGGAGGATCTGCGGGCGCATATCGAACGACTGGAGGGGTTGCGGCGGGAGGCGCGCGGGGACGAGATGCGCACGGCGGCGGCCCTGGTGGAAGCCTGGCACCTACTGCGCGAGAGCATGCGCAAAGGCGGGCGCGACGGCGCGGCCCAGAGCGATTGTGCCCGGCGCGCGCTGGCCTGGGGCGATAGCCTGCGCGAAGCGGACGCCGCCACCCTCATGCGTCTGGCTGCCGCCCACCTTCACCTGAAGCAGGGCGAGGAGGCTTCCCTCCTATGGACGCGCGTGCTGCGCGAGCAAGGCGAACAGGCGGAGGCGCTGGAGGCGGCCCGGTGTCTATTGGAGAGCGCCCGCTGCGACAGCACGCTTCGTCGGGAGCTTGCGGATCACTTCCTGGCCGATTGGGCCTGGGCTCGCGACGCTCGGAGTCAGCTGTTGCGGCTGGCCCGCATGGAGCGCTGGCAGGGTGACCCCGCGCGGGGCCTGGAGCTGACAGACAGGCTGCTGGCGGGAAGGACCGCGTGTCCCGTGCCGGTGCTGGAGGACTCCACGCCGGAAGTGCTGGTGGAGAGTGCTTTCGCCCACGAGGCGCTGGGCCGAGGCGACGAGGCCCGTCGACGCTGGCTGCGGGCCGCTGTGCTGGCACGCGGCGACGGCGGCGTGAAAGCCGGGGCGCTACTGGCGGCGGCGCGCAGTTTTGTGAAGGCCGAGCGCACCGAGGAGGGCCGCGCACTGGCGCTGCGGGTGGGTGAAGGCTCTGGTGATGCGGCGCGCGAGGCCCAGCGTCTGCTGGCGCGCCTGGATGGCGCCGATGGTCGTCATGGAGATGCGCTTGCCCGGTTGGACAAGTTGGCTCCCGGCACTTCCAGTGATCTCGCCTTGCGCCTGCAGTGGGTGTGCGCCTTGTACCGGGCTGGACGCGCGGATCGGGGCCGGCCTGAGTTCCAGCGGCTGCTTAAAGAGGCGCCCAAGGGCGCGGCGGACAGCATCAAGGCTCAGGTGAATCTGGAATTGGGTCTGGCCACGCTGGCTGCTGGAGATCTGGCACAGGCGGAGAAGTCCTTCCAACTGGTGGCGACAGATCTGGCGCACACGCCTCAGGCCGCCACCGCCCAGGTGGGGCTGGCCCGTATTTTCAAGGCACAGGGGAAGGCGGACAAGGCGCTAAAGGCGCTTGATGTGCTGGAGAGGCGAGGAAGCACCGGCCCGGACGGTGCCTCTGCCGCCGCACTGCGCGCCCAGTGGGCGGAGGACGCAGGTGACATCACCGGGGCCCTGAGGGCCTCCTGGATGCAGGTGGAGCGCAGTGGTGGCAAGGCCCGCCACGCGGCGCTCAGCGCGCTCATCGAACGGGCGGCGCGCCTGTCCCGCCCCGCCGACGAGCAGCAGGCCTTGATGCGGTACCGGGAAGACTATCCTGCCGCGGACGATCGGTTGGCCCGACGCCTGCGCGAAGCGCAACTGCTCATCAATGCGGGGGAGTCGGCCGCTGCCCGTGCCCAGTTGCGCGCCCTGCAGGCAGACGCTGTGGGTGAAGAGGCGGCGGAGCTGCAGTTTCGGCTGGCGGAAGCGGCGGAAGCGGCCGGGGATCTGCCCGGTGCCGTGCTGGAGTTTGAGAAGACGGCCCATGTGGATCCCACGGGTGGCCTGGACTGGGGCGCGTCGGCGCTCTTTGAGGCGGCGCGGGGCTGGCAGAGCCTCGGGCGGCCGGCGGAGGCCGAGCGGGCCTTGCGGGAGGTGATGCGTCTTGAGGGGACGGATTCCGCCCACGGACACCGTGCCACGGGGGAATTGGAGGCCTTGAGAGCCCGGGAGGAGAAGCCGTGAGTGGAATTGTGGAGGCCGCCGGGCCGTTGATCCAAATGGCGCTGGAGGAGGATCTTGGGCTTCCTGGCCCGCCATGGTTGCGCGGTGATGTGACGGGCAGCGCTTGTGTGGCCGCTGGTGCCAGCGGCCGCGCCTGGATCGAGGCCCGCCAGAGCGGCGTGCTGTGCGGATTGCCGCTGGTGGCGGAGATCTTTCAGCGAGTGCGGGACGAGGAGGTGCTGGACTGCCGCCTGTTGTGCGCGGATGGCGAGTCCGTGGCATCGGGGGAGAGGCTGGTGGAGCTGGAGGGATCCCTGCGCGCCGTGCTGGCGGGTGAGCGCACGGCCCTCAACTTCCTGCAGCGCCTGTCGGGCATCGCCACGGCAGCCGCCGAGCTCTGCGCTCTGGCCCACGGCCGGGTGCAGGTTCTTGACACGCGCAAGACCACTCCTGGGTGGCGACGGCTGGAGAAACTGGCCGTGCTTACGGGGGGGGCGGGCAACCACCGTCTTGGCCTGCATGACATGTTCCTGATCAAGGAGAACCACATTGCCGCGGCTGGGGGCATTGCCCTGGCGCTGGATGCGGCGCGTCGTCATCGGGAGGCCTTGGGTCGGCCGGAGATGCCCATCGAAATCGAGGTGGAGAGCCTGCTCGAGCTGGAGGAGGCCTTGTCGGCGGGCGCCACGCGCATCATGCTGGACAACTTCACGCCTCCCGATGTTGACAGCGCGGTGGCGATGGCCCGGGGCCGGGCGGAGCTGGAAGTGAGCGGCGGCGTGCGCGCCGAGGCCCTCGAACAGTGGTGCCGTACCGGCGTGCACATGATCTCCGTGGGAGCCCTCACCCACAGCGTGCGGGCCTTTGACTGTTCCCTTCTGGTGGAGAAGGCGCGGTGAGAGCACACAGTTTCATCCTTGCCGTGTTGGCCCTGCTGCTGGGTTTGGCGGCGGGTGCCCACGCGGGACTCGTTGCCAAGGGCGGGGCCCGGGGGCCCGATGAGCTGTTGGCGGAGGGCTTCGAGGATGAGAGTTGGCGGATCACCTGGACCACGGTGGACGCCGATGGATCCGGCACCACCTGGGAGCGCTTGACGGAGGACCAGTACTACGACGCCCGCGCCGGCACCGCATCGCTGGGATGCCGCTACAACGCTGATGGCCGTCCCAATGACGACTGGTTGATCACGCCGCCCATGCGCGCCGACAGCCTGCGGCGCAGCTTTTCCATCTGGTATCGCAGCCAGGATCCTGCCCATCCCGAGACCGTGGATTTCCTCGCACTTCAGGTGGAGGAGGCGTTGTCTGCAGAGGAATTGTCCCTCCGCCTGCAGGATTTTCAGACCCTGGATCATGTGCTGGAGGCGCCCATCGAGTGGCAGTCCTTCACCCATGTGGTGGATCCCGAGTCGGGCGGCCTGTGGTACTTCGCCGTGCGCTGCCAGAGCAACGACCGCTTCGTGCTGCTGGTGGACGACGCGGCGGGCTTTTGGGCGCTGCCACCGATGGACTGGGTGATGGAGTCCCGCTACCAGCGCATGGACTTCGGCCTGTTGCGGCAGGACTCGCTCAGCACACGCTCCTTTCGGCTTTGGAACCTGCATCCGGACTCCTTGCTCGAGGCGGTGATCAGCCACCGCCCCCAGGCCCCTTTTGTCATGAGCAGTAGTTGGGTGGAGGGCGGGACACTAAGCGCGGCGGCGGAGGACACCCTGGGCGCCCTGGTGGGGGCCAAGTCTCTCTTCGCCGTTGAGGGCGACACCACGCGTTTCTGTGGCACCTTCGCCGACTCGCTGGTGCTGGATCTCTTCCACCACAACAGCGGACTCTTCCAGTTGGTGATTCCCTTCACCGTGAGCATCTGGCACCCGGATTCCCTGCAACCCGGCGCGGTGCACGCGGATTTCGAGGGCGAAGACCTGCCCGAGGGGTGGAGCACCCAGGTGGGCTCCACGGCGACGGACACCCTGGCCTGGCTGTTGGCGAGCCATGTGAGTTCGGCTAATTTCACCGTGCCCGCCCGCTCACGCTTTGCAGTGGTGAACAGCGATGCGCGGGGACGGTTCTCGGCGGAGGGCACACCTTTGGTGCAGGACGCCTGGCTGCTCGCGCCGTGGATGGACGCGCGCACGACACCGTCGGGCGATGTGGCGGGCGGCCTCCTGCTGGCCTGGGACCAGGTGTACGACCCGCGTGCTGGAGGGCTGCTCCAGGCGGTGGCCGTGTCGGGAAGCGATAGCCTGTTTTGGCAACCCTCGGCCAGCGGGGAGTGGGAAGGCCGCAGTCTGGACTTGTCAGCCTTTGCAGGGCGGGATAGCGTGCGTGTGGCCTTCCGCTTCCGGGGCAATTGGGCCTATGGCGCGGCGGTGGACAATGTGTTGCTCCTGCCTGTGGCCACGGACCTGCCGGGGGCGGCGCCGATGACCGCACCGGCACCCTTTCCCGCGGCGGAGATGACACTGGCGCCCAACCCCTTCAACCCCATCACCGTGCTCCACTACCGCGCACCCGTGGCGGGGCGGTTGGATGTGGCGGTGTACAACCTGCTGGGCCAGCAAGTGATGGGCGGCGGGCCCTATCTGGTGCGTCCTGGGGACACGCCCGTGACGCTTGACTTCAGCCGCCTGGCCAGTGGCGTGTATCTGGTGCAGGCCCGCGTGGTGGACGCCGAGGGGCGGGTGGCGCGCGAAGTGCGGCGCGTTAGCTTTGTGAAATAGGCGGGTGGCACAGTAGGATGGGCAAAGCGCAGCGTGCCCATCCGGCCATCAAGGTGGGGCGATGAACTACCGCAGACGCCGGATTCCCGGGGGCAGCTACTTCTTCACGGTCTGCACGCAGGATCACCAACCGCTGCTCACCTCGCATTACGATCGTCTCTTGCGCGCCCTTACCCGTGTGCAAGCCACGCATCCCTTTGAGTTGGACGCGTGGGTGGTGCTGCCCGACCATCTGCATACCATGTGGACGCTTCCGCTGGGCGACACGGACTTCAGCTCACGCTGGATGCGCATCAAGAGCCTTTTCTCCCGTGGAATGGATGGGGGTGTGGTGAACGCCTCCAAGGTCGGCAAGCGCGAGCGAGGCATTTGGCAGCGACGCTTCTGGGAGCACCACATCCGGAGCGCAGCGGATTGGGAAGCCCACCTGGACTTCATCCACCACGACCCTGTGAAGCATGGCCTTGCGGCCCGTCCCGGTGATTGGGCCTTCAGCTCTTTCCTGATCTGGATGGACTTGGGGCGCTACACACCCGACTGGGGTCAACAGCCGCCCGTGTGGGCCTTTCCGGTGGGGAAGGAATGAGCCTGCCGTCCATGTCCGGATGGGCACGCTTCGCTTTGCCCATCCTACTTCATCTCCTCATGTCCCCTTCCGCCCGCGCCGCATCCTGCCTCCTGTCGGCCCCTGTCACCAAGGGCGCCTCCATCGACGCATCCTTCCAGCACAGCAGCCTCAGCTCTTCCGGCTTCTTCGTCCTGCACTGGAATTCCTCCGGCGACAGCGCTCTCACCGCCACCGAGGTGCCCTTCATCCTGGCCGCCTTGGACAGCGCCCGCGCCTGCTACCAACAGCTTCCGGGTGCCTGGGAGATCCCCTTGGGACCGCGCACCGCCTACCCCGTGCTCGCCGTGCGCCAGTCCATGCCAGGCGCCACCACGCTGCCTTTCGCCGAGGACGGCGTATCCGGCCTCACCTGGATCCAGTTGGACTGCGACTTCACCCGCTGGGGGGGCGATGCCGCGCTACTTCGCGACGCCACCTGCGCCCACGAGGTCTTCCACGCCCTGCAGTTCGCCCGGGGGGCGGACCTGCGCGATCGCGCCTTCTACGAGGCCAGCGCCGTGTGGGCGGAGGACCATTGCTTTCCGGCGCACGACGACTGGGCCTGGCGCTACCTCCCCGCCCTGCTGGAGAACCTGCACCAGGCGTGGGACGCCACCGATGGCCTGCGCGAGTACGGGGCGGGGGCTATCATCAAGCACATGTTGAACGGGGATTGGAGTCCCTGTCGGGAGGCGCTGCTGCTGGCGGACGACAGCCGCCGATGCTGGCCTTTGCTGCTGGACCAATGGGAGGATCCTGCCGCGCTCATGGCCACCTGCCTGGCGGAGTTGCTGCAGGCGGGCAGCCACGAACTCCTCCCCTGGCGTGTGCCCGAGCTGGCGCTGGCCCCAGCCGTGCCCCGCGCAGCCACGCTGGCAATTCGCCCCGGGCTCGCCCTACCGTCGGAGGCGCTCACTCTTGACGCGCTCTGCTGGCGCGCCCTGCCGGTGGAGGCCAGCGGCACCTTCCGGGCGGACTGCGGTGACCAGATGCCCCACATCACCCAGGGCATTGGTGCTGCGCCCCTGCCCTGCGACAGCAGCGTCCAGGTCTTCCAGGGCCAGTGGCTGCTTCTGGTGAACACCACCGAGACTGAGGCGGAGGGTCTGCGGGATCTTGAGTGGATGGAGGACAAGGCCCTGCACATCTGGCCCAACCCGGGCGGCAGGGAGCGCCGCGTGCGCTTCGATGATCAGGCCCGGCCATTGGAGATCTGCAATCTGCTGGGGCAGCGGCTGGCCTTGTGGTTTCCGCCAACGGAAGGCCGGGGCCCTCATCGACTGGAGCTGCCGCCCGCTGCCACGGGCACGCTGTTGGTGCACGAGTGGCCTCAGGGAAAGGGCTTGGCCATCACCGTCCGCTGATCAGGCGGGCCACGCCTCCCGTCCACCGAGCTCCTCGCACTTGCGCCACAGCGCCTCCTCCCGTTCCTGATCAGAGAAGCCACAGGCCTGCTCCACGCGCTGGCTGTAGAAGCCGCCACTGCGCCCGCGCAATTCATCGCTGCTCGCCAGCCACACGGCGGTGTCGGCGCCCTGCTCCACGCTGCGTCCGAAGAAGAGCCCCGCCGCACGCACCACCAATCGGGTCGTCCACTTTGTCTCACGGAAGAGCCCCGTCTGCACCAGGCCGGGGGCCATGCTGTTCACCGTGATGCTCTCACCTTCCAGCCGTCTCGCCAATGCCCGCGTGAGCATGCGGTTGCAGGCCTTAGACTGGGAATAGGCCTCACGACCCGCGAAGGGTCGGCGCTCGAAGAGCAGATCGTCCAGATCCGGCGCTGTGGCGAAAGTGGAGGCCACATTGACGATGCGCGCCTCGCCGTGGGCCACCACGCCCTCCTTGAGCAGGTCAAGCAGATCCAGCGACAAGCGGAAGTAGCCCAACACATTGGTGGCGAAGGTCAGCTCCCCACCTTCCGGCCCCGGGCGCCGGTGGGCGGTGTGCACGCCAGCGTTGTTCACCAGCACATCCAGCGCAAGACCCTCCCGGCGCAGGCGGTTGGCCAGGGCGCGGATGCTCTCGCCACTGGACACATCCACCTGTCGAACGGCGATGGAAGCGCCGGGGCGCGAGCCCAGCAGCTCCTCCGCCAAACGCGCGCCAGCATCCGTATCCCGACAGGCCAGCACCAGGTTGGCGCCCTGTTCGCACAGTTGGCGGGCGATCTCACGGCCAATGCCGCTGGTGGGCCCGGTGATGAGTGCCAATGCGCCTTCTTTCATGGGATCCATCCTTTCTACCTGGTGGGCAAGGAACCGCTGTCTGGCACAAGGAGGCAATCGCCACACGCTTTCACCCGCCGCGCGCATGGCAGATTTCGCCTCTGGAATGGCGACCTTGCCACGGGCCGGGCATTGGCGCCCGTCGTCCGTTCCACCCACGATCCAAGTTCGGAGCTCTCCATGAAGTACGGCGCCCGCAACCGCATCCAGGCCCGTGTCAGCTCGGTGACGCGCGGCGATGTCATGTCTCTGGTGAAGTTTGAGGTGGAGTTGCCCGCGGACATGGCCTCGGTGCTCACCACGGAATCCGTGGACGAGCTGGAGCTGGCCGTGGGAGATCAAGTGACGCTGGTGGTGAAGGCCATCCATGTCATGCCCGTCAAGGCATGAACGAGCCCGCGCCTGTGCCGCCTGCGGGTGAAGGGCACCCGGTCATGGATGCGCGCATGCTGGGCATGATTCGCCTGGCGGGCATTGCCCTGCTGGCCCTGGGCGCCCTGGCCGTGCTGCGCGTTTTTCTGCCCGCCATCCTGTTGGCGGGAGTGGTTTGCCTCTCCACATGGCCGGTTTTTGTGCGCCTGCGCCGTCTGCTGCGCGGACGGTCCAGCCTGGCCGCGCTGGTGATGGTGCTGGCCATGGTGGTGTTGGTCATCGGGCCTACTGCCATGCTGGCCGTGCAGTTGGCGGATCAGGCGGGCGCGGCTTTCGATGCCCTGCGGCCCTACCTGCAGCGCGGTCCCTTGGACCCCCCCGCCTGGCTGGCCAATCTGCCCGTGGTGGGCGGAACAGCGGCGGAGTACTGGCAGGTGATCGGCGCGGGGGGCGACGAGGCGGCGGCCCTGCTGGGCAAGTTCCTCGATCCGGCCAAGAGCCTCCTCCTGACGCTGGCTTCCGCCATTGGAGCCAGCCTGCTGCAGATGATCTTCGCCGTCTTCGTGGGCTTCTTCATCTACCGCGACGGCGAGCATATCGAGGTCATTCTGCGCGCCGCCATGGCCCGGCTTGCTGGCGCCATGGGCGATGACCTGCTGGAGAGCATCCGTGGCACGGTTACGGGAGTCATGCAGGGCCTCTTCGGCGCGGCGCTGGCCCAGTCGCTGGTGGCCCTGCTGGGCTTTCTGCTGGCGGGAGTCCCCGGTGCCTTCCTGCTGGGCTCGGCCACCTTCTTCGTCTCGCTCGTTCCCGCCGGCCCGCCCCTGCTGTGGGGTGGCGCCGCGCTGTGGCTCTTCTCCCACGACCATTGGGGGCGAGGCATCTTCCTGGTGATCTGGGGCGTGGTGGTGATCAGCAGCATCGACAATCTGGTGCGCCCCTACCTGATCAGCCGGGGCAGTCGCCTGTCAATGGCGCTGGTGGTGCTGGGCGTGGTGGGTGGCGTGACGGCCTTCGGCTTCACGGGCATCTTCATCGGCCCGCCCATCCTGGCCCTGGGCCTGGCCCTTGTGAAGCGCTGGACGGCCATGCCACAGGCCTGAACCGATCGCTACCTTGGCGGCCCGCATCCAGCAAGAAAGGACGCCCGTGGCCCACGATTCCCTGAAGGTCTACATCGAGACCTACGGCTGCCAGATGAATGTCTCCGACAGCGAGCTGGTGGCCCGCCTGCTGGAGAACGACGCCCACCGCATCCAACCCGACATCGATGGCGCCGATGTGGTGCTGGTGAACACTTGTGCCGTGCGCGAAGGTGCCGAGCAGCGCGTGATCGGCCAACTGGCCAGCTGGAAGCGCCTGAAGCAGGAGCGCCCGGACATGATCCTGGGCGTTTTGGGCTGCATGAGCACGCACCTGTCGGAGAAGCTGGCCCATAGCCTGCCCCATGTGGACCTCATCATGGGGCCGGATCAGTACCGACGCCTGCCAGCGGTCATCCGTGACCTGGTGGTGGGGCGGGAGGCCCAGGTCATCCTCACGCGGCGGGACAAGACGGAGAACTACGAGGACATCTACCCCAGCCGCAGGGCCGGCGTGAATGCCTGGGTGACGGTGATGCGGGGCTGCGACAACATGTGCACCTTCTGCATCGTGCCCTTCACCCGGGGCCGTGAGCGCAGCCGCAGCGTTTCCAGCGTGGTGGAGGAGTGCCGGCGGCTGGCCGCCGAAGGGTTCCGCGAGGTGACCCTGCTGGGGCAGAATGTGAACAGCTACCGGGATGCCGA
>Ga0172367_10004878_pt1 | contig 16457 bp, 14 predicted proteins | sample Lak10m_FD_114542 | JGI IMG/M metagenome (GOLD analysis project Ga0172367, IMG submission 114542) | Freshwater microbial communities from Kabuno Bay, South-Kivu, Congo - kab_022012_10m | ecosystem: Environmental > Aquatic > Freshwater > Lake | place: Democratic Republic of the Congo: South-Kivu...
CAACGCGGGGACGGAGAGGAGCAGAGACGCGAGGCGGGGCAAGGGAATCTCCAACCGGTGTAGGATGGCTCCACACATCAACCTGATCAGGGGTGGGGATGCCCGGGTGTGGATTGTCCCGAGGCCAAAACCACGCGCACGGGGTCCATGAACCACGGTGGGGCGACGCCGTGTGAGGGCACACGGCCTACAGCGAGGGGGGATGTCCGTGGTGTGCGGCGTGGCTGGCGTAGGCTTGGGCGTCGGCGAACATGGCGTCGAGCGTGGTGATGAGGGGCGCGGCCTGCGCGAGCCCTGAGAACACAGCGCGATCGCCGATGGGGCTTTCTAGAACAAAGGTTGGGCGTTGCGAGACTTGGAGCGCATAGAACTCGGTGGTCGTGGCGCGAGCGCGGGCTTCGATCTCGGGGGATTGAGCCAAGGTAAGCAGCTCTTCGGCACCGAGACCGGTGGCTTCGGCGGCGGCGCGGGCGGCGATAGACCAGTCACCGACTTTTTGCCCGTGGACGAGAGCGGCGTGCGCGATGGCGAGACGTGCCCGATCGTCATGAATGCCGAGAGATTTAGCGGCTTCCGCGACGAGGTTTGGAGCGAGGTATTCCTTGAGGGAAGGGTCGAACCAGCCCGAGTTGAGCATGGAGGTGGAACGCATGATGGTGCCGCTGCGACGGTAGAACCAATCGCATTGAGCGCGTGAAGTCGGTAAGCCGGAGGCGTCCATCAGTGCGAGTTTCCACTCGAACTCCACGCGACCCGAATAACGTTGTTTGAGCTCCGTCCACGCGGGCTCAGCCCAATAGCACCAAGACGATATGACCTCGAGGTAGTAGGTGACTTTCATGTGGCTAGCTTGCGGTTTTTAAGGTTCGGGTTTCAGGATCGATTTCAAGGCATCGAGGCAGCGTCGGTTCTCGGTGGGGGTGCCGATGGAGATTCGGATCCACTCGGGAAGGCCGTAGGAGGCCATGGGGCGGGTGATGATGCCTCTTCTTTGCAAGGCTTGGAATATTCCTAAACCGTCTCCGACCTGAAGAAGGATGAAGTTGGTGGAGGAGGGGACGAAGGGAACCCCTAGCTCTTTGAGTTCCTGTTCGAAGAGGGCGATGCCGGTGCAATTATTGATGACGGTGGCACGCAGGTGGGCGTCGTCGTCGAGAGCGGCGAGCGCTCCGGCTTGGATGATGGCGTTCACGTTGAAGGGTTGGCGGACCTTCTCCATGGCTTGGATGAGCGAAGGACAAGCGATTCCGTAGCCGAGGCGTAGCCCTGCGAGGCCGTAGATCTTGGAGAACGTTCGCATGAGGAGCAGGTTTGGGTATGACCCGCTGCGGATCCAGTCTAGGAGAGCTGGTGGTTCTTCGAGAAACTCGACGTAGGCTTCATCGAACGCGATGAGGACATGGGAGGGCACCGACTGTATAAAGCGATAGATCTCCTCATTGGAGTTCATCGTCCCGGTGGGGTTATTGGGATTGGCGACGAAGACCACGCGGGTGTTTGGGGTGATGGCTTTGGCCATGGCCTCGAGGTCGTGACCGAGATTCTTGGCGGGGACGGTGACGAGAGTCCCTCCGAAGAGTTGGGTGACGATGGGGTAGACCGCGAAGGCGTATTGGGAGACGACGACCTCGCAACCTGGGGAAATGACGGTGTGGCCTACGAACTCAAGGATTTCGTTGGACCCGTTCCCAAAGATGAGGTTCTCGGGTTGGACACCGAGTCGGGTGGCGAGTTTTTTCTTGAGATAGAAGGCACTTCCATCGGGGTAGAGGTGCAGATGGTTGAGCACATTCCGCATGGCCTCAATGGCCTTGGGTGAAGGGCCGAGAGGGTTCTCGTTTGAGGCCAGCTTGATGACATCCGAAGGCGGCAGACCTAACTCGCGAGCGACCTCCTCGATCGGGCGGCCGGGGAGATAGACGGGGAGTTGGGTGAGGTTCGGGTTTAGAGGCAGGGATCCTGGCATGGTCGGATAAGGCTGATGATGCGGTTGACATCGACATGGCGCGAGATGAGATCGCGCACGAGGGAGATTTTGGACGTATCCTCGGGGCGGATTTTAACGATGAGATCGTGCACCTTCGAGGCGACCTTATAGGAGTCCTCATGCGCTAGGAGCACGGGAAATGGCATGGCTCGGATGAGATCGAGGACAGGTTTGGAAGGTCGGAGGTTGCCGGTCAGCACCATGCCTGCGAGCGGAGGGTGTGGTTGGTCCTCCATGAAAGGGGAGGCTGCGATGATAATATCTTCGCGATCACCGGGGGTGATGATGAGCATGCCGGGTTTGAAAAAACCTCGGACGTTATTCGCCCCCATGGCACCGACGATGACATCTTCGACGAGGTTATGGACATGTTGAGAGCCGTTGAGCGGTTCTGCGTCCAGGACCTCTTGGATAAGTTCGAGGGTGGGGTTGGAAAGGAGGCGTTGATGAGGAATGACGCCTAGAAGTTCGAGCCCTTTGCGCTTGAGTCCACGACGTGCAAAGTCGGCGACATAATCCAGTTTATCGATGAGCACTTTGTTCAGGATGACGCCGATGATTTCGACACCTTCCCGTTGGAACAGAGCCTGGTTGAGGGAGACTTCGTCGATGGGGCGTCCGATACCGCCCTGAGTGACGAGGATCACTTTGGCCCCGAGGATTTTTGCGACTTGGGCATTGGAGAGATCGAACACCGAGCCCACGCCGGCATGGCCGGTGCCTTCGCAGAGAACGAAGTCCTTTTCCCAAGCGACGCGGTCGAACGCTTTTTGGATCCGTTTGACGAGGACTTCGTTATTTGAGGATTGGAGGTATTTACGGGTGAAGTCGGGCTCGACGGCGATGGGGCTCATGTCGACCAGTGGGCAGTTTAGCCGATAGACGCGATCCATGAGGACGGAATCTTCGTCGACCTTCTCGGCTTCGACTTGGATGAAACGTTGACCGACCGGTTTGATGTAGCCGATTCGGGGATAGACGCGTTGGAGAGCGGAGAGCAGGCCGAGCGAGGACGTAGTTTTTCCGTCGTTCTGGCGCGTTGCGGCGATGAATACCCTGGGTGTGGTTTCGTTCAAGTGCGATGGGTGTTAACCGATGAATTCGCCAGGGCCTGAGATGACAGGTTCGAAGGGGTAGAGCTTGGAGTATTCGATACTTTGGAGGCCGACGATACCGGCGACGCCGAGGATGTCATGAGCGCTGGAGCCACGGGAGATTTCGGCTGCGGGACGGTCGAGACCGAGCAGGATCTGGCCATAGGCATGGGCGCGAGTGATGTGTTGGATGAGCTTGCTGCCGATATTGCCGGAGTTCAGGTCTGGGAAGATGAGCACATTGGCGCGGCCAGCGACCTTGCTGTCGTGCGCCTTGCGGTTGGCGACCTCGGGGACGATTGCGGCGTCGACTTGGAGTTCGCCGTCGAAATCGGCCTCGACACCGCGTTGATCGGCTTTCTGCTCTGCGAGGGCGGTTGCGGCCTGGACCTTACCGATCGAGGGGTGAGTGGCGCTGCCTTTTGTGGAGTAGGAGAGGAGGGCGACGCGGGGTCTCACTCCGAGCAATTGACGTGCGAGTTGGGCGGTGCCGACGGCGATGTCGGAGAGTTGGTCGACGGTGGGCTCTGGGATGACTCCGCAATCCCCCATGAAGAGCGTGCCGTGTTCACCGATGTGTGAGGCCTCGAGCTCCATGACCATGCAGCTGGAGGCTGTGGTGGCGGTGGGGGCGACTTTGATGATTTGGAACAGCGGCCGTAGCACGCTTCCGGAGACGTCGCTTGTGCCGGAGACGAGACCATCGGCTTGGCGCATCGCGACCATCATGGCCCCGAAGTAGTTCGGTTTGCGCATGGTTTCCATCGCCTCGTTTTCGTCGATCCCTTTGTATCTGCGTAGCCGCTCGAACCGATGGGCGAAGCCTTCGAGCTCTTCGCTTTGGGAGGGATCGATGATTCGTACGCCTTCGAGAGGTACGTTCAGCGCCTCGGCGGCGGATTTGATGGCGGTACGGTCTCCGAGCAGGATCGGGGCACCCATTCGGAGTGCATGAAACTGACGTGCCGCCTGAAGCACGCGCGGTTCAGAACCTTCAGGAAAGACGATCCGCTTGGGGTGTCTTTGAAGCTTCTCGATGACACTGGTGATGAACCGCATATTCGACAAGACTGGGCGAAAAGCTCAGTCAAGTCGATCGAGAAAATCCGAGCCCAACGAATGAGAACCTGGGCCGCGTAGGGGGCAACCTGCAACAGTTCAGAAGATTTTTAACGCAAAGCCGCAAAGGGCCAGAGGCGCAGAGGAGTTGAATCTCTTTCCATGGATCCAAGGGGCACGAGTTGGTGTGTGGAGCTATTCTAGAGCTGATGGGGAAACCCTTGCGCCGGCTTCGCTACTTTGCCCCTCTCCGTCCCCGCTTTGAATGCCTGCTGAGTCGTTCCGGTTAGGCGGGCTGGAGACGTTTTAGGTGCGAGAAGCCGACCAAGGTTTTGGATTCCTCGTCCCAGAGTCGGAGGGAGAGGCTTTTGAGACTGGTGCGCAGCGTGAGGGGGGGGATCGAAGTGAAGATCTCGTGGGAATTATGACACCGTTCCAGGTTGTAGTTGGGGATCCTGGGGTTGAGGTGGTGGATGTGGTGGAAACCGATATTGCCGGAGAACCACTGCAGGACCTTGGGCAGTTTATAGAATGAACTCCCTTGCAGGGCGGCGCTGGTGTAATCCCAGTCGTTGTGCTTTTCCCAATAGACCGTGTCGTATTGATGTTGGACGTAGAACATCCAGACCCCTGCGGTGCCGGCGATGCCCATGGTGGGGAGCTGGAGGATGAGGAACTCCTTCCATCCGAGCCATGCGATGAGTGCGGCACACATGGCGGTGACTCCTAGGTTCATCCACCAGACGGAATGCTTTTCCCTTCGACTGGCTTTGGGATTTGGAATGCGTTGGTAGATCAGGAACAGAATGAGTGGGGCGAGGAGAAAGAGCACAATCGGATTACGAGCGACGCGGTAAACAAAGCGCTTGGCCTTGGAGGCTTGGAGGTATTCTTTGACGGTGAGGGTCCAGATGTCTCCGACGCCCCGGCGGTCGAGGTCTCCGCAAGTGGAATGGTGAATCGAGTGCTCCCAGCGCCAGTGGAAATAGGGAGTGAAAGTCAACATTCCGGTGATGAAACCGACGCCATCGTTGGCGGTGTTGGATTTGAAGAACGAGCCGTGGCCGCAGTCGTGGAAGATGATGAAGATTCGGACGAGGAACAGCCCGGCGACGACGGACAGCGCCATGGCGAGTGCGACAGAAACCTGCATGGCGAGGTGCATGCAGTACCAGAGGGCGGCGTAGGGAACCAGTGTGTTAACGATCTGCCATACCGCTCGTGGCGTGGACGATTGCTGGTAGTCGGCAACGATTTTCTTCCATTCCATGGGAGTCGGTTGCGCGGGACGCGTTCCCAGACTCTGTGCTGCTGTTGTCATCACTTCTGTACGGTTAACGGTTCATGCCTTCGAGTTTAGTTTACGACGACTCTAGGACCTTCCGCGCCAAAACTTGGTCGGTTGTATGCGATTCTTGCCCTGGGGCAAGACTCCTAAGGGGGTCGGTTCGCTCAACGACTTGGAGCAACCGCTACCGAAGGAGGGGCGTATTGTAACGGTGACCGCCAACAAATCCAATCCAAATACTCAGTTGAAGAAACTTGGTGGGGTGGTTTGAACGTTGCGTTGCGTGGCGGGATGGCGGGGGGCGGTGGGGCTTCCCAAGGCCGGCAGGGGTGCCGGCGCTCCCAGGGCGAGGGGCTTCCGAAGGCCGGCAGGGGTGCCGGCGCTCCCGGGGCGAGGGGGCTTCCGAAGGCCGGCAAGGGTGCCGGCGCTCCCGGGGCGAGGGGGCTTCCGAAGGCCGGCAGGGGTGCCGGTGCTCCCAGGGTCGGGGGTCGGGGGGGCGGCGCTCCCAGGGGGAGTAGGCCGTGTGGGAAGCCCACACGGCCTACAGGGCGTGAATGACGGTGAACCTTATCGGACTAACATCTACTCACTGGTATCCTTGAGGATCCGGAACTGGCTGCCGCCTTCGCTGGTCAGGTTCAGGACAATTCCCTTTTTGGGCGAGGCTCCCTTGAGCGCTTCGCGGAACTCCTTGGGTGAGGTGACGGGCTTGCGGTTGACTTCGGTGATGATGGCACCGGGCCGGATCCCGTTTTCAGCCGCGATACTTCCACGTTCGACATCCGTGACGATGACGCCGTCGGTTTGCTCGACGCCGTATTCCTTGGCGAGATCCTTGGTGAGAGACTTCACGGTGACGCCGAGATCCTTGGAGGTTTCCTCGGCTGCGGCGGCGGGTCGACGGTTGAACGAGACTGGCATGGTGTCATCCGGGGCCTCACCGGTCTTGACCTTGATCTTCATCCGCTTCGGCGTGAGCTTGGCGTCCAGCCGCACGACGTCCAAGGTGACGCTGGCTCCGATGTTTTTGGACCGTACTTCATTTTTGAGCTCTTGGGCGGTGGCTACGGCTCGTGAATCCACAGTTGTAATAATATCGCCTGCGCGCAGGTCCGACTTTGAAGATGGCCCATCGCCGGAGATGGTCTCTACGACGACCCCTGATTTGACGTCGTCGACCAGATCCTTGTAAGTGGGGTGATCTGCGAGCGCTCGGATGCCGATACCTAGCCAGGACCGGGCGAAGCGTCCGGATTCGATGAGCTTGTCGGAGACCTGTTTAGCGAGGCTGCTCGGCACGGCGAATCCGATACCGGTGTTCATGCCTCGGATAAGCGTGTTGATACCGATCACCTCTCCCTCGATGTTCACGAGCGGCCCACCACTGTTACCGGGGTTGATGCTGGCGTCGGTTTGAATGAAGTCTTGGTCCATTGCAGCACCACCCATGTAACTTGGGATCACGCCGGATCGTCCTTTTGCGCTCACGTGGCCATAGGTGATGCTGTAGTCGAGGCTGAACGGTGCACCGATCGCGATGGCAAACTCGCCCACCTTCGTTTTGTTCGAATCGGCGAGCTTGGCTGTTGGTAGGTTTTTGCCGTCGATTTTCACGACGGCGATGTCGGAGTAGGAGTCGACGCCTTTGATTTCGCCGTCGTATTCAGTTCCGTCCTTAAATTTCACTTTGATTTTGCTGGCTCCGTCGACGACGTGGCGGTTGGTGAGAATGTAACCATCCTCCCGGATTACGACACCCGACCCTTGGCCATCGAACACGTCGGGGTGGCGGCTTTTTCGGCCATCCTTTTTGGGCGCTTCGCGGCGATCCTTGAACTGCTCTTTAAACTGTTCTTCGAACCACTTTCGCAGTTGAGGGGGGACCATTTCTTGAAACCCACCGCCTTCTTCGTCGGGATCGACATAGTCCTCTTTGTGAGCGACACGGATGACGACGACGGCGGGGGTGACACTTTCCGCAACCTCGATGAATGCCTTATTGAGCTGACGCGCCAGGTCGAGCGGGGCGGAATCCTTGGCCATGGCGGCCGGATGAGATAAAGCGATGAGCCCTGCGAGGCAGGCAGCGGGCAGCGCGCGGATGGAGGAGCGGTTTGTAAGACTCATGATGTTCCGAGTGAAACCGTATTGATTTTTCATTGGTTTGTCGTGTTTGAACATTTGCAGGATTTGATCGGATGTGGCCTCGGATGTTCAAAACGAAAGTCGAATATGCGACTTCTTTGATTTCGAACGTTCGTGGGGTAAGGGCGTCTAAGCCGTAACAATTCAGAAGAGTTTTAACGCGAAGGCGCAAAGGGCCAGAGGCGCAGAGGGATTGATCCTATCTCCATGGAGTGTACGGTTCATTAGTTGGTGTGTGGCGCCATCCACCAGCGGTTGGAGATTCCCTCACCCCGCCTTGCGTCTTTGCTCCTCTCCGTCTCCGCGTTGAATTCCCACCGCATAGTTACGGCTAAGGGGCTCTGGCGGCTGGTAACTTCGGTGAGACTTGCGAGTTCTTCGGTCACTTCTAGGAGCTCAGCCTGGCATTGCGATTTTGCGCTGGGTGAGGTGGTGCTTGATCTTGTCCAGCAAACGGGTGAGGTCGACGGGCTTGGTATCGAAGTCATCGCAACCCGCGGCCCGTGCCTTTTGTTCGTCCCCTGTCATGGCGTGTGCGGTCAGTGCGATCACGGGTATGAGGTAGGTTTCGGGCAGCGATTTAAGTTTTCGGGTGGCTTCCCAGCCATCAAGAACTGGGAGGCTCATGTCCATGAGGATCAGGTCGGGCGCGTCGGAGATGGCCTTGGCGACGCCTTCGGCTCCATCGACGGCGATCGCCACTTGGAACCCCCGACGTTCGAGGCGACGGGAGAGCATGTCTCGGTTCATCTCGTTATCTTCGACCAAGAGTACCTTTGCCATACGGAATGTTGTAGGAGTTTTAGGGGGGTGGAGACGATCGAGTGAAAGCTCTTAGGACTGTCGAGGTGACCGAGTGATCCAACCACCACCGACGACGAGATCGTCTTGGTAGAAAACACAGGCTTGGCCTGGGGTGATGGCGCGTTGCGCGACGTGCAGCGAGACGTGCGCCTGATGGTCGGGGAGTGGGGTAATGGTGGCGGTGGTGCCGGGATGATTGTAGCGGATCTTGGCGGACACTTCGATGGGGGCTTCGAGAGAATCGAAAGGGATCCAATTGCACCGATCGACGATGAACTCGGATTTATCGAGATCGGAATCTTCGCCGACGATGACGCGGTTGGTTGTTGGATCGAGCTCAAGCACGTAGACGGGCTTTGGCGTAGAGATCCCGAGGCCTTTTCGTTGGCCTATGGTGTAGAATTCGATCCCGTCGTGATGACCGAGAACGACGCCGTCGCGGGTGACGATTTCGCCTCGATGTCGAGTCACGAGATTGGAAGCTTCGAGGAAGCCTCCGTAATCGCGATCTGGAACGAAGCAAATCTCCATACTCTCCTCTTTGTCGGCGGTGCGCAGTTGGCATTCGCGTGCGAGGTCGCGGGTGTCGGTTTTGGTCATTTCACCGAGCGGGAAAAGAGCACGAGCGAGTTGCTCTTGGCGCAGGGAGAAGAGGAAGTAACTTTGATCCTTGCGAGAGTCGCGTCCTTTGCGGAGCAGCGTGCGGCCCGAAGCCGTACGTTCAACGCGTGCGAAGTGGCCCGTTGCGATGAGATCTGCTCCGAGCTGATTCGCGCGCGTGATGAGGGTGCCGAACTTGAGTTTCTGATTGCACATCACGCACGGATTGGGAGTGCGTCCGGCTTTGTATTCATCGGCGAAGTATTGGATGACTTGCTTTTGGAACTCCTGGGCTTCGTCGATGAGATAATACGGGACGCCGAGTTTGTGGCAAACGGAGCGCGCATCCATGACGGCTTGGGGGCCGCAGCATTTGTCTTCGGCCCTCGACACACAGTCTTGGGGCCACAGTTTGAGAGTGACACCTACGACGTCGTAGCCTTGTTCGAGCAGTAGGGCAGCAGCTGCGGAGGAGTCCACACCACCGCTCATGCCGATCAGAACTCTGGTTTTCTTTCGATCCATCGGGGTGGACGATAGGGTGGAGGAGTGCGGGTGTAAAGCGGCCGTCGATTGCGAGGGGGTGATGGGTGGAGGTTGATGTTCGGGGTTGGACGAAGTGATTCGGGACGGGCAGAGTGAGGGCTATGATTCGTTTGCGGCGTCCCACATTACTTTGGATCTGGCTTCTGCTGGGAGGAGCCTGTGAAGGCTGGTTCGTTGGGTGCTTGTGGGCGCACCGGTCGAGCGATGCGTTCGTGCGATGGACCGTCGAGGGGACAAAGGCGGAGGGACGGTGGGACATCGCGGTGTTGGATCTGGATGCGGCGGTTGATTTGGATGAGAACGATGATGGGGCGGTGACGTGGGGGGAATTGCAGGCGCGTGAGCGGGTTGTGAAAGCCTATGCGATGACGCATTTGGAGATGGAAGCGGACGGTCGGCCGTATGAGGTTCGGGTGGAATCGGTGGGGGTGAGCCAGGTATCGGGCGGCCACTATGCTTCGTTGACGTTGGGCTTGAACTTCGCGACGGTGCCCGATCGGATCAAGGTGTGCTATCGGGCTTTTGGGGATCTGGATCCGCTGCACCGTAGCTTTGTGACGATGGAGCACGGTGCGGGGACGGCAACGGCGGTCTTTTCACCACGTGACCCTTGTCATGATTTTGATCTGAAGGCTATGAGGCCTTGGGGGCAGATACTGTCGTTCTCGAAGGAAGGCGTCTGGCACATTTGGACGGGTTACGACCATATCCTGTTTTTGTTCGCGCTCTTGTTGCCTTCGGTCCTGATTTACCGCGAAGGGGTCGGGTGGTGTCCGGGAGAGCGATTTCGTTCATCACTCATCCACGTTGTAAAGATTGTTACGGCGTTCACATTAGCGCACTCGTTGACCCTTGGGATGGCCGTGCTGGGTTGGGTGCGGCTTCCGTCGAAATGGGTTGAGTGCACGATCGCGGTGTCGGTTTTACTCGCAGCGGCGAACAACTTGAGGCCGGTGGTACGCGAGCGTGGGTGGTGGGTTGCGTTTGGGTTTGGACTGATCCATGGCTTTGGGTTTGCGAGCGTGATGTCGGAGATGGTGATCTCGAAGGGGGCCATGGCGTTGGCGTTGGTGAGCTTCAATGTGGGGGTTGAAGCGGGTCAACTGGTGCTGGTGGGCGTGTTTTTGCCGACCGCGTTTTTGATGCGGCGGACTTGGTTTTATCAGCGGTTGGTTTTGCGTGTGGGTTCTGTGACGATCGGTCTGCTTGCGCTGCTGTGGATTATGGAGCGTACCTTGGAAATACGTTTGCTTTGAGCACGGGTAATTCGAGCGCGGTGTTTGACAGCATGCTGGGAATCGACTATATCCCCGGCCAAAATTGGTTTAAGAAATAACAAATAAAGCAAATCTAACACTATGCCTATTGCTGTTGGTTCCAAAGCGCCTGACTTCACCCTCAAGTCCAAATCGGCTTCTGGTCTCTCGGATGTGTCCCTGAGCAAGAATCTGGGTTCGAAGAACACCGTGATTCTGTTTTTCCCCTTGGCATTCACTGGCGTTTGCACGACTGAGATGTGCGAGATCTCGGCTGGTATGGGGCAGTATAGCTCGCTGAACGCGGACGTGATTGCGATCAGTGTGGACAGTCCGTTCGCGCAAGAGGCGTGGGCGCAGAAGGAGAAGATCTCGATTACCTTGGTGAGCGATTTGAACAAAAAGACAGCGGAGGCCTATGGAGTTCTCCTGCCTGATCTTATCGGTTTGGGGTCGGTGAGCGGCCGTGCGGCGTTTGTTGTGGATAAGGCTGGGATCATTCAATACAGCGAGTTGACCGCCACGGTGAAGGATCTTCCGAACTTTGCTGCTTTGAAGGAAGTCCTGGCGAAGCTGGGTTAATTGCCTTTGGCTATCGCGTTCGATGGGCTTCCATCGAACCTCCCGGTGTTTAACGAGGTCGGGAGACTATTAGAACGCCCGCCTGAGTGGCTTAGAGCCCTTGGACGGGCGTTTTGTGTTTTGGGCTTAGAGGGGGGCAAGGGTTGGGTTGGGGAGATGAGCGGCTAGGAAGTCAGCGATGTGGATCACTCGCACGTGGTGCGTTTTAGACTGATTGAGGCCGGCCTGTATTTGGAGCAGGCAGCCTGGATTAGCGGTGACGATGGTTTGAGCTTGGCTGAGTTGGATGGCCTGAACTTTGCGGCGTTGGAGGCGTGCGGACATTTCGGGTTCTGTCAGATTGTAACTGCCAGCGCTGCCACAGCACACATCGGACTCGTTCATTTCGACGAAGTCTGGGCCGGCGATTCGTTGGAGCAGTTTGCGTGGTTGCGTGCGAACTTGCTGAGCGTGGGCAAGGTGGCATGCATCCTGGTAGGTCACGCAACCGAACTGATTGGGTAGCCAGGAGATGGACGAGGGATCGATCAATTGGGAGAAATCGACGGCTTTGCGACTGAAGTGTTCTGCGAGGGTGAAGTCATTTGGGAGGTCGTGAAACAGGTGGTGGTATTCTTTAAGCATGGCCCCGCATCCGGCGGCGTTGGAGACGATGGCGTCGATGGATTCGTCGCGGAAGGCGTGGAGATTATGAAGTGCTTGGGCCCGTGCCCCGTCTCGGTTCCCAGAGTGCGACAGCAGAGCGCCGCAGCAACCTTGGGTCTCTGGGATCCAGACATCGTATCCGGCCGCGTTCAGAACTCGGATCGTTGAGTGATGAGTGGAGTTGAACAGGAGTCCCATGACACATCCCTTGAGCAGGGCAACCCGTCCGCGGCGCTGGGCCGAAGTGGTTGGCGAGTATTGAGGGAGAGGGGTGGCGGGTTCGTTCGAGTTGGGCAGGATCTCCAGGGACTGCTGGAGTCGTGCTGGAAGCAACGATTTCAGAGGGGAAGATTTGAGCCAGCGGGCGAATGGAAGAGTCAGTTCGAATCGCTCGGGATAGGGAATGATCCCTTCGATAAAACCGTTGCGGAACGTATCCTCGAGCATCCCGCGGGAGAACCCGGCCATGGTTTGACTTCGGCAAGTCTCGAGCAGTTCTCCGTAAGCGACTCCGCTTGGGCACGCCGCTTCACAGGCACGACAACCGAGGCAGGAGTCGATAGCTTTGGCGTAGTGATCATTAACGGGCAGGCTTCCGGACTGGAGCCCGCGCATGATATGAATACGGCCGCGAGGGGAAAAGTTTTCGTTCCCCGTTTCGAGGTAGGTGGGGCAGGCGGCGAGGCATAGACCGCAGTGGATACAGGATGAGGACGCGGGCGTGCTACTCATAACCGAGAGGGGAGAGGGGGAAGAAGATTGTCTGGGTCATAGAGCTGCTTGGTGAGCCGTTCGAGCGCCGAGTTTTGGTGTGGGCGGGCTTGGGCGTCGGAAGCCGGGGAGTAGATCAGGCCATTGCCGAGGCGACAGATCCAAGGGTGCGATGGCAGTTGCGCGAGTTTTGATGCGAGTTGGGAGGTGGGGAGACTCTGCACGAGAACGTGGCTTCGTGGGTGGGCGGCCCAGAATTCATGGTCGTGACTGAGGTCAGCGGGCTCCGTGAATCCCATGTGCTCGGCATGGTGGGTCTGCCAATCGACCGTGGTGCGTGAACCGGAGAACCCGATCACCACTCGGGCGTGACCTGTTACGCCTGGGAGGCTATGGGCGTCCAGCACACAGGGGGAGATGCGTGCCAATTGCAGGTCGCTCAGGAGGGCTTGTAACGGGGTGCCGAGCGGGCAGACGCGGGCTCGGTAGGCCTCGACTTCCGGGATGGGCAGAAGCTTTACGGTCGCTTCGAGCAGTATGCCGAGCGAGCCCGCTGCACCGATGAAAAGTTTGCACAGATCAAAGCCTGCGACGTTCTTGACGACTCTGCCGCCCGGCGAGATGACTTGCCCGTTGGCGAGCATGACCTTCAAGCCGAGCACATAGTCTCGTGCTTTGCCGTAGCCGAGTCGACTCGGGCCAAAGAGATCCTGGTTGAGCACATCTCCCAGGGTTGTTGCAGGGGAGACGCTGGGGTTCAAGGGCAACCATTGCCCCTTGGAGGCTAGCGCGGACTGGAGTCGATTCCACGGCATGCCGCATCCGGCGGTTGCGGTCATATCCTCAGGGATGTGTTCGATGAGGTCGGTAACCCCTCGGAGATCCGGTGGACCCAAGGACCGACCCGACTGTCGCGCGGTTTCAAGCGCTTGGGCTAAGACCTGAGTCCCTGAAGCGTGAGTGATGGGAGTCGATGTCGGCATGAGGAGACGTGGGCTTTGGGGTTCTGCAAAACTCGGTTGAATCGTTGGTTTAGCAGGGACTCTTAAGCCGGGATTTGGCGACGAGGTGCGAAATCGATGCAGTGCTTCGAGGTTGGGAACATTTTGTCTGGATTACAGCGTCGATCGGGATCAAAGACCCGGCGGAGGGTCAGCATCGCTTCGATGGTTGCGGGACAGAATTGCTGTGCCATAAACGAAGCCTTTTCCACCCCGATACCGTGTTCGCCGGATACACTCCCACCGAGTCGGAGGCATTCGCTTAGGATTTCGTTTCCCGCATCGACGGCGTTCTTAACCTGTTTCGGATCGGATTCATCGAAGAGAATCAGAGGATGGATATTCCCGTCGCCTGCGTGGAAGACGTTGGGGATCCGGAGCCCGAACTTGAGGCTTGTAGCGTGGATGAAGCGCATGATTTCGGGCAACTTAGACCTGGGAACGACGCCGTCTTGGGTTAGGAAATTAGGGCTCAGGCGGCCGATTGCGCCGAACGCACGTTTGCGACACTTCCACAACTCGGCCCGCTCGCCATCGGTTCGAGCGCGTCGAACCTCTCTTGCACCGTTCTGGAGGCAGAGCCGCTCGACGACACAGGCCCCGTCTTCGAGCCCGGCTTCGAGTCCATCGAGCTCGATGATCAAGAGCGCTCCGGCATCGAGAGGGAAGCCGAAATGATAGGCGGCTTCGACGGCTCGAGTGATCAATTGATCCATCATTTCCAGGGCGGCGGGGATGATCCCCGCGGCGATGATGTCGCTGACGGTTTGGCTGGCTTGTTCGACGGACTCGAACACACCGAGCAGGGTGCGCCAGGAGGGTGGGGCTTCGACGAGGTTGACGAGAACGCGGGTGACGACTCCGAACATGCCTTCTGAACCGATCACGGCCCCGCGAAGGTCGAGTCCGCCGGTGTCGTCTCCGTCTGAGGGTGCTGAGCCGAGCCACACCACGGAGGCGTCGGGAAGCACCATCTCGAAGCCGAGGACGTGGTTGGTGGTGACGCCGTATTTGAGCGTATGAGGGCCGCCGGAATTGGTTGCGACATTCCCGCCTATGGTGCACGCGGTTTGGCTTGAGGGATCGGGGGCGTAGAGCAGGCCATAACGCCGGACTGCGTTGGTGACCCACACATTGACGCAACCGGCTTCGACGAGCGCTCGGCGATTGGTGGGATCGACCTCGAGAATCCGGTTCATTCGGGCCAGCGAGATGACGACAGCGTCGGGGACGGCGAGGACGGCGCCGCTGAGATTGGTGCCGGCACCTCTAGGAATAAAGGGGACCTCGTGTTGAAGGCAGCAGGCGATGATTTGAGAGACCTGATGCGTGGAATCGGGGAGGACGACGATGGAGGGCAGTTCCTTTTCGAGCGTGTAGGCATCGCACTCATAGACCCGCAGCTCGGATTCGGAACTGAGGACGTGGGAAGTTCCCACGATGCGCTTTAAATCATCGACCAGCGCGGCACGTTTGGCGTGAGCGGACGGCATGTCGACGTTGATACCCGTGCCCTTCCCGGTTGGCGAATCCTTTGTTGGGACATTCGGATCGGGTGTGAGAAAGTATTGCCCGTGGGATACGAGGTGGCTAATAGTTCGGCATGAACATTCCGAAGCCTTTCGATCCTCCTAGGCGCCTTTTGATGGGACCTGGTCCGAGCGATGTACCCAGCTCCGTTCTGCTCTCGATGGCGGGTCCGGTCTTGGGACACCTTGATCCGATGTTTGTCGCCATGATGGACGAGGTGAAACTCATGCTTCGGGAGGTTTTTCAAACCCGCAACGAGATGACATTTCCGGTTAGTGGCACGGGCAGTGCGGGAATGGAATTCTGTTTTGCCAACCTTATTGAGCCTGGGGATGAGGTTGTGATCGGAGTGAACGGGGTCTTTGGCACCCGGATGGTGGAAGTGGCGACGCGCTGTGGGGCGCAGGTAACGAAGGTGGAGGCACCTTGGGGTGAGATCATCCGTGCCGAGCAAGTTGGGGCGGCTTTGACAGGTAAGCGGCCGAAGTTGGTGGCTGTGGTTCACGCTGAGACGTCGACGGGTGTGCTGACGCCGGTGGAGGAAATTTCAAGAATGGCGCACGAAGCGGGTGCGTTATTTGTTTTGGACACGGTGACCTCATTAGGGGGGTGTCCGGTCAAGCTGGACCAATGGGGTGTGGACGCTGTGTATAGCGGCACTCAGAAATGCTTGAGTTGTCCGCCGGGATTGTCGCCGGTTTCGTTGAGCCCAGCGGCATTGGAGGTTGCACGCACCCGGAAAACGAAGGTTCAGAGCTGGTACTTGGATGTGAACCTTTTGGCGTCCTACTGGGGGCAGGATCGAGTGTATCACCATACGGCGCCCATCTCGATGACCTACGCCTTACACGAGGCATTGCGGCTTACCTTGGAGGAGGGACTGGCGGAGCGTTGGGCACGTCACGAAGCGAACCACAAACTTTTGGAGTCCGCGTTGGGCGCACTGGGTCTTGGTTTGTCCGCGCAGGCGGGGCACCGATTGTGGCAACTCAATGCGGTTGGGATTCCGGCGGGGGTCGATGAGGCTGCGGTTCGACGCCGATTATTGACCGAGGATGGGATCGAAATCGGGGCGGGTTTGGGGCCTTTGAAAGGAAAGATTTGGCGTGTTGGGCTGATGGGGGCGACCTCGACAGCGGAAAATGTCCGTCGGTTTGTGGCTGCTTTTGGGAGGATCCTGAACACGCAGGGGTGGGCCTGCGATGTGAC
>Ga0172367_10004879_pt1 | contig 16455 bp, 13 predicted proteins | sample Lak10m_FD_114542 | JGI IMG/M metagenome (GOLD analysis project Ga0172367, IMG submission 114542) | Freshwater microbial communities from Kabuno Bay, South-Kivu, Congo - kab_022012_10m | ecosystem: Environmental > Aquatic > Freshwater > Lake | place: Democratic Republic of the Congo: South-Kivu...
TTTTAATCAAGAAATAGATTTACCACATAATTTAACTCATTTAGAATGGAATTGTAATCAAAAAGTAGATTTACCACAGAATTTAACCCATTTAACTTTTGGTTTATATTTTGATCAAAAAGTGAATTTACCACAAAATTTAACCCATTTAACTTTTGGTTATTATTTTAATCAAAAAGTAGATTTACCACCTAATTTAACTCATTTAACTTTTGGTTCTAATTTTAATCAAAAAGTAGATTTACCACAGAATTTAACCCATTTAACTTTTGGTGAATATTTTGATCAAAAAGTAGATTTACCACATAATTTAATCCATTTAACTTTTGGTTGGTATTTTAATCAAAAAGTCGATTTACCTTGGAATTTAAAATATTTATGTTTGTATTGTGAAAAAACAATAATGGATGATTATTTACCTGATAGTTTAGAAGAATTGGAATTAGGTGAATTTTTTAATAGTTCATTGAATAATTTACCAACATCTTTAAAAACTTTAACTCTAAGTAATAGATATGATAAAAATAAATTAAATAATTTACCTAAAAATGTTCAAGTAATTTATTATTAAAAAATTGATTAATTTATATAATAACAAATGATACATATATTTAAAATGGATTATATAACAAAAGAAGATACCATTATATTTAGTCATGATTTTAAAGAAATAATTGATGATAAATTGTTGTCAAATTATAAAAAAGTAATTTTTAGTAATTATAAATTAACATATAATTTATTCGATAATTATGAAAATAATAATTATGAAAATAATTGTGAAAATAATTATTTTAAAGGTTGTAAATGGATTGTTTCAAGATTTAATCAAAAAGTCAATTTACCACATAATTTAACCCATTTAACTTTTGGTTCTAATTTTAATCAAAAAGTAGATTTACCATCTAATTTACTATATTTAACTTTTGGAGAAAATTTTAATCAAAAAGTAGATTTACCATCTAATTTACTATATTTAACTTTTGGAGAAAATTTTAATCAAAAAGTAGATTTACCATCTAATTTATTATATTTAACTTTTGGAGAAAATTTTAATCAAAAAGTAGATTTACCATCTAATTTATTATATTTAACTTTTGGTTATGAATTTAATGAAAAAGTAGATTTACCACTGAATTTAACTCATTTAACTTTTGGTAAAAATTTTAATCAAGAAGTTAATTTACCATCTAATTTATCACATTTAATATGGCATTGTAATAAAAAAGTAGAATTACCATTAAATTTAACCCATTTAACTTTTGGTTTTTATTTTAATCAAAAAGTAGATTTATCCCAAAATTTGACTCATTTAACTCATTTAACTTTTGGTGATTATTTTAATCAAAAAGTAGATTTACCCAAAAATTTGACTCATTTAACTCATTTAACTTTTGGTACAAATTTTAATCAAAAAGTAGATTTACCATCTAATTTAACACATTTAACTTTTGATTGTTATTTTAATCAAGAAGTCAATTTACCACCTAATTTAACTCATTTAACTTTTAGTTATGTGTTTAATCAAAAAGTAGATTTACCACCCAATTTAACCCATTTAACTTTTGGTAATCATTTTAATCAAGAAGTCAATTTACCACCAAATTTAATTCATTTAACTTTTGGTTCACATTTTAATCAAGAAGTCAATTTACCACAAAATTTAATTCATTTAACTTTTGGTGATCATTTTAATCAAGAAGTTAATTTACCACATAATTTAACACATTTAGTATGGTATTGTAATAAAAAAGTAGAATTACCACCGAATTTAACACATTTGACTTTTGGTTGGAAATTTGATCAAAAAATAAATTTACCAGAAAATTTAACACATTTAACTTTTGGTAATTATTTTAATCAAAAAGTGGAATTACATCCAAATTTAACTCATTTAACTTTTGATCGAGATTTTAATCAAGAAGTAGATTTACCACATAATTTAACCCATTTAACTTTTGGTGATTATTTTAATCAAAAAGTAGATTTACCACAGAATTTAACACATTTAACTTTTGGTAATTATTTTAATCAAAAAGTGGAATTACATCCAAATTTAACTCATTTAACTTTTGATCGAGATTTTAATCAACAAGTAGATTTATCACTAAATTTAACCCATTTAACTTTTGGCAGTTGTTTTAATCAAGAAGTATATTTACCACATAATTTAACACATTTAACTTTTGGTTATTATTTTAATCAAAAAGTAGATTTACCTTGGAATTTAAAATATTTAGGTTTGGATTGCAAAGAAACAACAATGATTGATTATTTATCTGATAGTTTAGAAGAATTAGAATTAGGTTATTATTTCGATAGTTCATTGGATAATTTACCAATATCATTACAAACTTTAATAATAAATAAAAATTATGATAAAAACAGATTAAATAATTTACCCAAAAATATTCAAGTAATTTATTATTAAAAAATTGATTAATTTATATAATACAAATAATAATGTAAATAAAAATGTATTACATAATAAATATAAATTACATTTTTTTTGACATATAATCATACAACATTTTATTATTTAAATTTTGAATAATATCGATAGGTTTAATATCATCAGATGTTTTAACATGTAAATCAATATTTTTATCTATCAAATATATAATATTTTCAATAGTTGAATATAAACATAATAAATGTATTGGTCTAACATCTAAATTTGTTTTTGCTTCTAAATCAACATTCATATCTAAAAAAAATTTAACTGCATTTGAATTTCCATATTTACAAATAAAATGTATCGGCGACCATTCATTTTCTGTTTTAACATTAAGATCAACATTCATTTTACAAAATAATTTTATTATTTCATATGTTGAATATTTACATACATAATGAATTGGTTTCCAATTATATATTGTTTTTGCTTCTAAATCTATATTTTTATAAATTAATAATTTAATAATTTCAGGAGTTGAAAATCTACATATAAAATGAATTGGTCGCCATCCATCATTAGTTGCTGCCTCTAAATACACATTTTTATTAACAATATATGATATTGTATCAGGAGTTGAAAATTTACATATAAAATGAATAGGTCTCCATTTATCAATGGTTTCTACTTCCAAATCAATATTTTTATTACAAATATATTTAATGATTTCAGGAGAACAATATTTACAAATATAATGTATTGGTCTAAAATCATTATTTTCATTTATACATTCTAAATTTACAGCTTTATCTATCAATATTTTTAAATGTTCATCTTTAATTTTTTTTATAACATCATACATAATTTTTTTGAAATCGAATGAATAAATATCTTTCACGTAATTATCAAAAATTTTATTATTAATTGTTTCATTTGATATTAAAAAATTTTTGTATTTATTTTTATAAATGTATTTTTGTAAACATTCATTTGATGATACAATATTTGCAATCAATAATTTCAATATTGTATTAGGATATATTTGTTTATTTTCTATTTTTTTATTAGTTAATGGACTAGTATCATATTTATTTAACCAATTTTCAATACATTCCTTTTCATAAGTATTTCCATCAGATAATATATATGGTTCATTAAATATCATATTTGATAAAGGACATTTTATTATTGTTATCATATTGTTGGTTAATTTTAGTTTTATTAAATCCATTTTTAAATGTTGTTTATTGTTTATTTTTATATATAATTATTGTATATAAAAATTATATAACTGGTTATACTTTTATTATGAATTATTTTATACTTAGATAATAAAAAAATAAAAAAATAAACACATTATAATATACATTTATTATTTTACATATATTGAAAGAAAGTTAATCGTAATTTAACAAAAATTTTTAAATATAAAAAATAATTTATTATTAAAAAAATGATTAATTTATATAATACAAATAAGAAAATATATTAAAAATGAATTATATAACAAAAGAATATATTATCATATTTAGTCCTGAATTTAATGAAAAAATAAATAAAGAATTATTGTCAAAATATAAAAAAGTAATTTTTAGTGATTATAAATTAACTGATGATTTGTTCGATAATTATGAAAATAATGATTTTAAAAATTATAAAAGGATTAAATCACAATTTAATCAAAAAGTAGATTTACCGCAGAATTTAACTCATTTAAAATTTGGTTGGTATTTTGATAAAAAAGTAAATTTACCACATAATTTAATCCATTTAACTTTTGGTTATGAATTTAATCAAAAAGTAGATTTACCGCAAAATTTAACACATTTAACTTTTGGTGAATGGTTTAATCAAAAAGTAGATTTACCGCAAAATTTAACACATTTAACTTTTGGTTCGAATTTTAATCAAAAATTAGATTTACCACTAAATTTAACCAATTTAACTTTTGGTTTTCATTTTAATCAAAAAGTAGATTTACCAACAAATTTAACCCATTTAACTTTTGGTCTCCCAAGAAAATTATAAAAAATTTTCTGGAGCCTCACAAAATTATAAATAATTTTGTTAGAGGTTCATATTTTAATCAAAAAGTAGATTTACCAACAAATTTAACTCATTTAACTTTTGGTTTTTATTTTAATCAAAAAGTAGATTTACCACATAATTTAACTCATTTAACTTTTGGTTCGAATTTTGATCAAAAAATAAATTTACCACCAAATTTAACCCATTTAACTTTTGGTTTTTGTTTTAATCAAAAAGTTGATTTACCACCAAATTTAATACATTTAACTTTTGGTTCGAATTTTAATCAAAAAGTATATTTACCCCCTAATTTAACTCATTTAACTTTTGGTTGTGATTTTAATCAAAAAGTTGATTTACCACCAAATTTAATACATTTAACTTTTGGTGAATGTTTTAATCAAGAAGTAGATTTACCAACAAATTTAACCCATTTAACTTTTGGTTCGAATTTTAATCAAAAAGTAGATTTACCTTGGAATTTAAAATATTTATGTTTGCATTGTGTAAATACAACAATAAGTGATTATTTACCAGACAATTTAGAAGAATTAAATTTAGGTTATTATTTTAATGGTTCATTAGACAATTTACCCACATCTTTAAAAACTTTAAAAATAAGTGATAAATATGATATAAATAAATTAAATAATTTACCTAAAAATGTTCAAGTAATTTATTATTAAAAAAATAATTAAGAACAAGATTTTAAAATTTTATATTTGTTAAATATATTTATAATTTTCATAAAATGTTAAATGCTTTATATTTTTAGGTAATTTTTTAATTGGAAAATTAAAATCTCCATTTGTAAATGCTTCATAAGTATTGTCATACAATGAAATTATTGGATTAAAAGAAAAACTAAATATTATATGTGTGATTGAATCAGGTAGTAAATCCAAGGATTGATTGAATTTTTTACCTAAAATTATTTTTTCCAATGATTTTGGTAAATTATCAACTGGATTATTAAAATTAAAACCAAAATATATTATTTTTAAATTATCTGGTAAATAATTAACAGATTTGTTAAATTTTGAACCAAATTTTAATTCTTTAAGATTATTTGGTAAATATTTATGTATATATTCTGTATTATTTGTTGATATAACAAAATTAATCATTTTATCAAAAATATTATATGTATAAATATTTTGATTAAAAAAAATACCAAATTCAATTGATATTAAATTCGTTAAATAATGTAAATCAATTTGTTTATTATAATATTTACCAAAATATATTTTTTTTAATGATAAATTTAATTTGTGTATTGTTTTATTATATGTGGTTGGTAATTTTAATATTTCGATGGAATTTGATAAAGTATCATTTGTTATATCATAATTATAATTGTAACCAAATTCTAAATATTTTAATTTATGTAAATTACTAACATTAAAAAATTGATTGTATTCACGACCTAATTCTAAATATTTTAAATTTAATAATTTGTTAAATTCTATTGTAATATTATATTTTTGTCCTAAAATCAATGTTGTAATTGTTGTTGGTAGATTATTCAATGGATAATTATAATATTCATTTAGATATAAATGTGTTAAATTTTGTGGAAATTTGTATATTTTTTGATTAAAATCATGCTCAAATGTAATTTTTTTAATATTCAATAATAAATTATCATTAACATCATTCAATATATTATTTTTATTTATTTTTGTCAATTCAATATTTATATTTTTATGTGTTTTTAACAATGAAAATATATTTTGACAATAACCAATTTTTAAATTTTTTAATGATAATGGTAATGACAATTCATCAATCATTTTGTTGTAATTTTCATCACATATTAAATTTTTTAAATTTTTTGGTAAATTATTTATAGATTGATTAAAATTGCGACCTAATATTAAACTTTCTAATGATGATGGTAAACAATCAATTTGTTGATTGAAATCATAACCTAAAACTAAATATTTTAATTTAGATGGTAAATTATCTATGGATTGATTAAATTTTTTTCCAAATGTTAATTTTTTTAATGATGATGGTAAATTATCTATTGATTGATTAAAATTGTCACCAAAAATAATTTTTTCTAATGTTGATGGTAAATTATCTATTGATTGATTGAAATCATTGCCAAATATTATATTGATAATAAATTCTGGTAAATTATCCACTGATTTATTAAATGAATAACCAAATATTATTTCATCAATATTATTTGGTATACAATCAATATGTTGATTAAATTTTGATTTAAAAAAAAAATTTTTTTTTATTTTTTCATCATAGTAATCACTAAAACATATTTTTTGATGACATTTTATTATATTGATATATTTAATTAATTCTTCGTTAAATTCCGGTATAAAAATTATATATTTATTTTTTATCCAAAAATTGATTTTATTGATATTTTTCATTTTCAATCGAAATATTATGTATATATTATATAAATTTTATTGTAATTATTATTGAATTAAAAATTGATTTACAATATTTAATTCATTTGATTTTTTACTCTAAAATTGTTCTCGCTGTAAAAATTATGGTGAATATAATTTAACAAAAAATAATGTTCTTTTGTCAATTATTTTTTGTTAAATTAAAAAATTGATAAATTTATATAATAACAAATGATACATATATTTAAAATGGATTATATAACAAAAGAAGATACTATTATATTTAGTCCTTATTTTAATAAAATCATTGATGATGAATTATTATCTAATTTTTAAATCATTGTTTTTAGCAATTGTACTTTTAAAATTAATAAATGGATTGGTTCGCAATTTAATCAAAAAGTTGATTTACCACCAAATTTAACTCATTTAACTTTTGGTCTCCCAAGAAAATTATTCATAATTTTCTGGAGCCTCACAAAATTATAAATAATTTTGTTGGAGGTTATGATTTTAATCAAAAAGTATATTTACCACAGAATTTAACTTATTTAATTTTTGGTCAAAATTTTAATCAAAAAGTAAATTTACCACCTAATTTAAACCATTTAACTTTTGGTCAAAATTTTAATCAAAAAGTAAATTTACCACAAAATTTAACTTATTTAACTTTTGGTTGGTATTTTAATCAAAAAGTGGATTTACCACCTAATTTAAACCATTTAACTTTTGATAATAATTTTAATCAAAAAGTAGATTTACCACCAAATTTAACTCATTTGATATGGAATTGTAATCAAGAAATAAATTTACCTCCAAATTTAACTCATTTAACTTTTGGTCTCCCAAGAAAATTATTCATAATTTTCTGGAGCCTCACAAAATTATAAATAATTTTGTTGGAGGTTATAATTTTAATCAAAAAGTAGATTTACCTTGGAATTTAAAATATTTATGTTTAAATTGTGAAAAAACAACAATTGTAGATTATTTATCAGATAGTTTAGAAGAATTAGAATTAGGTTATTATTTCAATGGTTCATTAGATAATTTACCTATATCTTTAAAAACTTTAAAAATAAAATATAAATATGATAAAAATAAATTGAATAATTTATCTAAAAATACTAAAGTAATTTATTATTAAAAAATTGATTTATTTATTAAAATATTTACCTTTGTGTGTGATACTTTTTATTTTTATAAAAAGTATTATTGTCACTTAAATAATATAATTTTGAATATAAATTATTATTTATTTAATTGACATAAATTAATAATTAAATAAATATAAAGATTTAAAAATATAACTGAACAAATTGGAATATTTTTTACAATTTTTTTTAGCATTAATTTAAGGTTCTTTTTTTTGTAAAAATAAATAATTCAATTTTTAAATTACATATTTTATTAATGATAAATATATTTGACTCAGAAAATTTTCAGATTTTTTTTCATATACTATTTCTAATCTTCTATTCTTTTTAATTTTTAAAAAAGTATTTTCAATAGTTATTCTTGATTTATATATTTTTTTTTCTTCATCTGATAATACTTTAATTTTATTTTCATCTTTAGTATTTCTTTTATTAAAAGGTATTATAGATTTATAAAATAATTCGTTTAATTTTTCTCTTAACTTTTTAGAATCATAACCAAAATAAAAATAGTATTTTTTTTATCAAAATTAGTAGTATCTAAATTGATTAATTGTGCTATAAATATCATACCCCTTCAAGGTTGGTAGATGGCTCCGTTTAACATCATTAGCATTACCTTTATATAAATCAATGTTTAAAGGTATACCATTTTGTTCAGTTATTAATGATAATTTCATAACTTTTTTGTTTTTAAACGGAGCCATCTACCACCCTAAAGGGGTATGATATTTATTCCTTTCAACTTTATCAATATTATATTTATTATAAAAAGTAGAAGTATCAGTGTAAATTTGAGTAATTTTATTTTTAAATTTAGAAAGATATTTATTTAATAATTTATTGTATGTAAAAAAATTTTATGTTTATTTAATTTTATAAAATTTTCTCCCTCAAAATATTATGGTTAAGATTAAACATAAATAAATAAAATTTTTATAACTACAAGATATATAAATAAAATAAACACAAGCTTTGCTTTGATCGGAATAAATTTTAATTTATATGAAGGGGATTTTTTGTTTTAAATTGATATGAATCAAAAAGCAATTTATGATTTATTTTTATATTTGCAGGAATATAGAATTAACAATTAAATCATTAATATTTTTTTTCATTTAATTTATAATAACACTTTATATAAAAATAAAAAGTATCATACACAAAGGTAAATATATTAAGTTTTAAATTTTATAAAAACAAAATAACATTAAAAAAACAAATATAAATTACATAAAATACAAATTATAATCAATAATACATAACTTATTGCTATATTGTTTAATATTATTTTATAAATATATTATTATACAAATTTAAATGTATTTGTATAATAAAAAAATTGAAAAAAAAAAGGTTTGAAATGACTAGAAAAAATAGTAATAATTATAATAATCATAAGAACAATATTGTTATCATGATGAATTTTGAAACAATTTCTGGTGAGTGTTTTGATTATATCGTAACTAAACACGATATAGAAATGATGGATTTTTTTCTTGAAAAAGGTTTTACATTTGGAAAAAAAACCTTTTCTAATGCCATTAAATCAATAAAAGATTATAATGGATTAAATACATTAGATTGGTTGAAAGAAAATGATTGTGAAATTGACACTGAAGAATGTATCAAATTGGCAATACAAAATAATTGTATTGCCACTGTCAATTGGATGTTTAATAATTATCATGATAGAATTATTATATCTAAAGATATACTTGAATTCAGTATTGATTATGTTGGTTCAGATGTTTTTGATAAATTGATAACATTTGGAAATTTTGATGAAAAAACTATTTCCTATGCAAGAGAAAAAAAAGCATATGACATTCTGGAGATTTTAAAGAATTACAATTATAGTCGCACCAGCAGAATGATATTTTGATGAAAAATATTTTGTGTAATAAAATATACATTATATTTATGAATGCAAATTATCAATAAAATTCAAAATTTGCAGATAAGCAATATTTCTTATTGATTTCATTGAAGAACAAACATTATGATATGCTCCAATTAATTGTACTTCAACAATATTTTTTCCCAATTTATTTGTATATTTTTTAATTTCATTGACATCTAATACCGTATCATTAGAAGTTTTATCTGAATATAAAACAAGTACAGGAATATTAAGTTTAATATATCCAGATTGTATTAATTTTTGATAATATACAATTGAATGTAATTGTCCTGACCATTTACCTCCAACATTGATAATTTGTTTAGGATCAATAGTAAAACCATTTTTTGTAATAATATCAATCCAAGCAGGTGCTGATAAATCTTCTTTAATAATAGTAGTATTTTTAAAAAAATATCCATACCAACTAATAAAAGTTTTCATAGCATATTCTTCTAAAGTCGATTTAAAATCATTTCCTAAATATAAATCAACAAATGGAGAATTTAAAATTAATTTATCAATGTAATTTTTATATTTACCATGATGACAATACATAATAGAAGTTAATCCACCTGTAGAATGTCCATATAAATATATCGAATTATCAGCATTAACAATTGAAAATGTTTTATTAACAAATTCTATAGTTTTATCAATTTCATAAAAATAATCTGTTAATTCTGTAAAATAAAATTGTGGTTGTTCTCTTGACAATAATCCATAATTTCTTAATGTTAATCTAACAACATTTATTTTATTATCAATAAAATAATCACTCATTTCATTATTATAATGATAATCGTTAAATCCATGAATAAAAATAATGGTTTTATTAAATTTTATATTTATATAATATTCAATTAAAAATTCTGTTTTAGAATTAATTAAATTATATATTTTATTTAATTTATATTTTTCTTCCATTTTTTACTTTCTATATATACTTTATATAATAATTACATATTGAATGATGTAATTATATTTGATTAAAATAACTAAATCAAAAAAATGCAATTCTTCAAAATATCATTACAAAACTATTTATTTTTATCAAATTATAAAAATAATTTTTTATATTTATGTAATAATTAGGTTTAATAAAAAAATTGTTTTGATTCATTTTTCATTTCAATGGTTAAATTTTTATTTATATTTATGTAATAATTAGGTTTAATTCCTTTTTTATTTTTACATTTTAAATCAACACCATTGTCAATTATATATTTAATCATTTCAGGTGTTGAATATTGACAAATTATATGTATTGGTTTAAAACCTTTAATATTAGCACATTCTAAATCAACATTCTTGTTAATTATATATTTAATTATTTCTGGTGTTGAACATTGACAAATACAATGAATTGGTTTATCTCCATTTTTAGTTTCACATTCTAAATCAACACCTTTATCAATTATATATTTAATCATTTCTGGCACTGAATATCCACAAATACAATGAATTGGTCTCCATCCATTTTTATCTTTACATTCTAAATCAACATCTTTATCAATTATATATTTAATCATTTCAGGTGTTGAATATCTACAAATAATATGAATTGGTCTACATTCATTATTATCTTTACATTCTAAATCAACATCTTTATCAATTATATATTTAATCATTTCAGGTGTTGAATATCTACAAATAATATGAATTGGTCTACGTTTTTTTGTATTTTCACATTCTAAATCAACACCTTTATCAATTATATATTTAATTATTTCAGGTGTTGAATATCTACAAATAATATGAATTGGTTTCATTTTATTTTTATTTTCACATTCTAAATCAACACCTTTATCAATTATATATTTTATTATTTCAGGTGTTGAAAATCTACAAATATAATGTATTGGTTTACATTTATTTATGTCTTCACATTCTAAATCAACACCTTTATCAATTATATATTTTATTATTTCTGGTGTTGAATATTGACAAATAATATGAATTGGTTTCATTTTATTTATGTCTTCACATTCTAAATCAACACCTTTATCAATTATATATTTAATCATTTCTGGTGTTGAATATCTACAAATATAATGTATTGGTCTACGTTTATTTATGTCTTCACATTCTAAATCAACACCTTCATCAATTATATGTTTAATCATTTCTGGTGTTGAATGTCTACAAATATAATGTATATGTTTTAGTTCATTTTTGTCTTCACATTCAAACTCAAAATTTACAAAATTTACATTATCAAGATTTTTTTGTTTTTCAATTATATTCAATGATTCGAAATATTCACAATTCATTATAATCATTATGTTAATTATGTTAATTATGTTAATTATGTTAATTATGTTAATTATCTTATATTTTCAATTTTTGTCAATAATAATGAAAAAAATGAAGATATTTAATATAACCTATCATTATTTCATATATATTGAAAAAAAATTGAAAAATAAACATAAATAACATTAAAATTAAAACAAATATAATATATAACGCTATAAATCTATATTATAATGAGTTATACAAGAATAACATATTTGAATAATATAATTGGTAAAAATATTTTATTTTTAGATTTAGAAACATCAGGTTTAGTTAAAACAAAATCAAATATAAAACCAGAATTTAAATATCCAGAATATAGTTCAAGTGAATATAATGAAACACGAATAATATCAATTGGATATTGTTTGATAAATAATTTTAATTATGCAAAATTGGAAACTTATATGGAAAAAGATTTATGTGAATTTTTAGTAAAACCAACAGATTTTAAAATAACCAATGATGATATACATGGAATAACACAAGAATATGCCGAAAAAATGGAAAAAATATAAAAGAATGTTTTGATTTATTTGAAACAAAATTTCAAATTATTGATTATATCATTGGATATAATGTTTATTTTGATGTAAATATATTATTATCAGAATTAAATAGACATGAATATTGTAATATAATTGATAAAATACTTAATTTAAAAATAAATAATAAAATAATGTGTACAGGTATTTTATCATCAAATTATATGAAACCAACTGGATGGAAAAAAAAATTTCCATATCATATTCCAAAACAAATTGATGTTTATAAAGAATGTTTTAGTGAATTACCAATTAATGCTCATAATTCTAAATTTGATGTTATAGCATTAATGAAAATTAACAAATATATTTATGAAAATGTATATACAAAAAGATCCAATATTGGAAAAAAATGGACACAAGAAGAATATATACAATTGATCGAAGAATTAAAAAATAATATATCAATAGATATAATATGTGATAATCATAAAAGAAATATCAATGGAATAAAATATGCCATAAACAAAATAATTTCATGATCATCACATAATAAAATAAATATTCATTTTATTATATAATATATTAGTATTCACATAATTTATAATTAAATAATTTTATTTTGATAATTTATCAATAATATTTTGTTGTTGATCAATTATTATTTTCATTTTTTCTACTTGTTGTGATAATTCTTGTATAGCTTTAACCATTGGTGCTATAAATTCTGTATAACCAATAGTCAATTGATCTTCTCCTCCATTAATAGTATGATCTTGAAATCCCCCAAAATCAACATTGTCATCATTAATAATTTTTTGAATATCTTGAGCAATAAATCCATGATGAAATCTTTTACCTTTTTTTATTTTATTTTCATTATCTTCAGTTATAGATATATTATTTTGTTCATCATTATTTTCCAAATTAATGATTTTATGATTAGAACGCAAATTATATTTAAAATCTACTGGTTTTAATTTATTTATAAAATCAAGACCATATATTGTTTCTCTTACATTACTTTTATCTCTTAAATCAGAAATTGTTTGTACTGTTCCTCCTTTTACATAAGTATCAGCATTACCATCACCTAAAATAATTTGATTATCTCCTGTTGCTTGTGAATTATATCCAATACAAGTAATATTATTATATGACACATTATTGGAACCTGCAAAAGTTCCCAAAGCTGTGTTATTAATTCCGATTGTATTAGATATTAATGCATTAACACCACATGCTACAATATTATATCCGATTGTATTATATTTTAATGTTTGGTAACCTAAAGATGTATTATTTGATGCCATATTACTATATAACGCTAAATGACCAATTGCTGTATTATTAGATCCCGAAACATCATTATTAAGAGAACTAACACCGTAAGCACAATTGTTATTTCCAATTGTATTTGACATTAATGAATTAACACCATGTGCTACATTATTTCCTCCTGTAGTATTAGAATATAAGGATTGAAATCCAGAAGCTGAATTATTACCTCCGGTTGTATTTGAAAATAATGCATTGTAACCTAAACCGGAATTATGAATCCCTGTAGTATTCGAATACATAGATTGAAATCCAACAGCAATATTATATGATCCAGTAGTATTATTTCTTAATGTTTGATAACCAAGACCGGTATTATTATAACCTGTTGTTGTTGAATATAATGATTGATATCCTAATGCAATGTTATTTCCACCTGAATTACAATTAAATAGACTTTGATATCCTATGCCAATATTGTAATTTCCATATATTAAAGAATATAATGATTGAAAACCAATTGCTGTATTATTATTTCCAGATATATCATTAAATAATGATTGAAATCCAATTGCTGTGTTATTAGATGCAACTGTATTTGAATTTAATGATTGATATCCTAAAGCAGTATTATTTGTTCCTGTTGTATTTGAATATAAAGCATTGGTTCCAACAGCAACATTATGTATTCCTGTTATATTTGAATTTAATGTTTGAAAACCTAAACCTGTATTACCCCATCCAGAAGTGTTAGAATACATTGAATTATTACCTATAGCAATATTATTATATCCATCAACATTTGAATATAATGATTTGTATCCAAAACTTGTATTATTTGTACCTATTGTATTTGAATATGATGATTGTGTTCCAACAGCTATATTATTTGAACCGGTTGTATTTGAAAATAAACATTGATCACCAATACATGTATTATCTGAACCATTAATATTTGAAAATAAACATTGGGTTCCTATTGCTGTATTTCCTGAACCATCAATATTATTATAAAGACATTGGGTCCCTATTGCATTATTATTATTTCCATTTGTATTGGAATATAAACTTTGATTTCCTAAAGCTACATTATTATTTCCTAAAACATTATTATAAAGACATTGAGCACCTATTGCATCATTGTTATTTCCATTTGTATTTGAATATAAACATTGTGAACCAAGAGCACAATTATTATTCCCTGTAATATTGTTAAATATTGTTTGATTTCCTATTGCTGTATTATTTGTTCCTGTAGAATTTAATTTAAAATTATCTGCACCTATTATTGTATTATTTGAACCATTTGGCATAATATTATTGTCAGATAATTTAATGTTGTTATTTCCAATTTTTTCTACAATACATGATGTAAATTCATTGTTGTTTATTATTATATTATTTACATCAATGACATTACTTGTTAAATCATTTACTGTTATATTTTCACCCTTGAAATTTTTTACAGACATATTTTTACCAATAAAATTGTTGTTTCTAATTCCTACGCTATATATTGTATCCATATATTTTGTGTTAGAAAATTTTTATTTAAATTCACTAAATTATTTAAACAATGTATATTATAATAAATTTTAAAAAATATATAATTTTTATTCATGTTTTTATAATATTTGATTTTTTATTGTTTTTTGATTATAATTACATTTACAATTTTTAATATGTATATTTATTTTTTTGATTTTTTAAAAATCTATATATATAAAAACCACTGAAAACATCATTTATAATATATATATAAATAAAATTAATCATATCAAAAATGTCTTATAATAAAAAATAATAATTATATTCGCATTTTTTCAAATATTTATATGTATAAATATTAAAAAATGTTTTCTTTACAATCTAATTTTATGTGTATTATTGAAAAGTTGATTTATTTATATAATATTGATAATAAAATATATTAAAAATGGATTATATAACAAAAGAAGAAACAATAATATTCAGTCCAAATTTTGATGAAAAAATAGATGATAAACTATTATCAAATTATAAAAAAGTAATTTTTAGTAATTATGAATTAACAGATGATTTGTTTGATAATTATGAAAATAATAATTATGAATATTGTAAATGGATTAGATCAAAATTTAATCAAAAAATAGATTTACCACATAATTTGACACATTTAACTTTTGGTTATTGGTTTAATCAAAAAGTGGATTTACCACATAATTTGACACATTTAACTTTTGGTAATTGGTTTAATCAAAAAGTGGATTTACCATTTAATTTAATACATTTAATTTTTAATCAGTATTCAAATTTTAATCAAAAAGTAGATTTACCACCGAATTTAACTCATTTAACTTTCGGTCATTATTTTAATCAAAAAGTGATTTTACCAGAAAAATTAATGCATTTGACTTTTGGTAATAATTTTAATCAAAAAGTAGATTTACCAACTAATTTAACTCATTTAACTTTTGGTAATAATTTTAATCAAAAAATAGATTTACCAACTAATTTAACTCATTTAACTTTTGGTAATAATTTTAATCAAAAA
>Ga0172367_10004880_pt1 | contig 16449 bp, 13 predicted proteins | sample Lak10m_FD_114542 | JGI IMG/M metagenome (GOLD analysis project Ga0172367, IMG submission 114542) | Freshwater microbial communities from Kabuno Bay, South-Kivu, Congo - kab_022012_10m | ecosystem: Environmental > Aquatic > Freshwater > Lake | place: Democratic Republic of the Congo: South-Kivu...
ATAATAATGAAAATAATAATGAAAATAATAATGAAAATAATAATGAAAATAATAATGAAAATAATAATGAAAATAATATAGATGTAATAGATATAGATGAAATAATAGGAGAAACAAAAGATAAATTAGATGAAATAAAACCAATAGAAATATTTGATTTAAAGAAGGAAGTAATAAATAATGATAATGAATCAGTTATAAGTGGAGAAACACAATTAACAAAGAAGAAATTACAAAAAATGAATATAGATAAATTAAAAGATAAATGTGTAGAATTAGATATAACAACAGAAGGAACAAAAGTTCAAATAATAGAAAGAATATTAGAAGAAATAAATAAAGATGTTTAAGGATTAATAATAATAATTTTAATAATAAAAATAAAAATGAATAAAGAAAATGATTTAGGATTTATAAAAATTCACATTAATAAATTTAATGAAATATATAATAATATGAAAGATGATAATATTAATGAAAATTTATTAAAAAAAGCTATGGAATTAACAAATAATTATAATTGTTTTATTTCAAATTATGATGCTAAAAGTTTATGGGAAAAAAAGAAAATGATAGCTCAAAGAAAAAATAATTCAAAATTTACTAATACAAGAAATAAACCAAGAGTATTATTAATAAATTTTAGTGATGAAATGAAATGTAAAAAAGAATTTACATCATATTTAAATAAATTAACGGATGTAAATAAAGAAATAATTTATAATAAAATATCATTATTTATAAAAGAATTAAATGATAATATTTTAAAATCATTATTTGATGTTTTAATAAATTTTATTAAAATATCATCAAATAATATATATATTGATGTTCTTTTTTTATTTGATAATAATTATATAAATAATAATATTAATAATTATATTTCAAGATTTATTGAAAATAAGGATTGGTTACCAAAAGAAATTATTATTGATTCTAAAATTTTATATAATAATGATAATTATGATAATTATTGTTCTTATATAAAATTAAAGAAACATTCAATTTCTATAATAAAAGCATTAATGATTATAATAAAAAAACTTGATAATAATAATAATTATTATGAACTTTTATTATTAAATATATATAATGATATTAATTCTTATATAAATAATACAGAATATAAACATATTATAGAATTATTATTAGATGAATTAATAATATTATTAGATTATAATTCTAATATTAATATTATTAATGATTTAAAGAAAATTGATTTAAATAAATTTGAATATTCAACAAAATTTAAAATAGAGAAAATATTAGATAATTATAGATAATTATAAATAAATGTCAAAAGAAATATCTGATAAAGAATGTATAAAATGGAAAAAAAATAAATTAATTAATCCTATAACAGGTAGAAAAATAACTGAAAAAGGTCAAGTATATAAAAACTTATTTATTAAATGTATTAATATTAAAACTACTGAAATAAAAGAAAAAAAAGAAAAAAAAGAAGAAAAAAAAGAAAAATCTATAATTTATGAAATAATTGAAGGTAAAAAATATACTAAATGTCCAATAGGTAAAATAAGAAATCCTCTTACAATGAGATGTGTATCAATAACTTCTAAATTAGGAAAAGAATTATTAAAAAAATTAAAAAAAAAATCATCTTCATCATCATCTTCATCATCATCTTCATCATCATCATCATCATCATCATCTATTGATAAATCAACTACTATTCCTGTAAAAAAATCAACATCATCTTCAATTTTAAAAGAAGAAGAAAAAGCAGAAGAAAAAGAAGATTTAAAGAAATCAATAATAAAACATTTATCTATAATAAGAGATTATGAGAGAATAAATGGAAATGTATATAAAGTAAGAGCATATAATTCAGTATTAGCACAATTATATTCATGTAAAAATCAAATAAATAATTATAATGATTTTATTAAAAATATTAAAGCAGGAGAAAGAATTAATTTAAAAATAAAAGAATTAATAGAAACAAATGAAATAACATATGAAAAAGAAAAAATAAGAAAAGATGATAACTATATTTTTCGTCAAGAATTAAAAAAAATATATGGTATTGGTGAAAGTAATATTGAAAAAATACTTAAATTAGGTATAAAATCAATAGAAGAATTAAAAAAAAATATACATATTTTAAATGATAAACAGAAAATAGGGCTTAAATATTATAAAGATTTAAATATAAGAATTCCATTAGATGAATATAAAGAACATAAAAAAATATTTGATAAATATTTAAATAAATATGATATAACATATGAATTTGTAGGTTCATATAGAAGAGGTAATTTAAATATGGGTGATATAGATATATTAATAATGAAAGATGATAAATTTGATTTAGAAAAATTTATAAAAAAAATATTAGAAATAGATTATATAAAAGAAATATTAGCATTAGGAAAAACAAAATTTACAGGAATAGTAAAATTAAATAAAGATTCTATTGCAAGACAAGTAGATATATTAATAGCACCAAAAGATGAATATTATTATTCTTTATTATATTTTACTGGTTCAGCAGAATTTAATATAGGTATGAGAAATTATATTAAAAATAAATATGGAATATCATTAAGCGAACATGGATTTGATAAAGATATAATAAAAATACCATCAATGACAAAAGAACAAGATATATTTAATTTTTTTAATATAAAATATGTTGAACCTAAAAAAAGAAAGGTCTTTTATTCTCCTTCGCAATAATATTTATATTTAAAAATAATATTTATAAATAAGTAGAAATAAATAAATATGGTTGATTTTGGTATTTCATATATTCTTAAATTTATTTATTCAATTTTAACTATTATCTTATTAGTATTTATATATACTTATCTTACAAGTCTTGAAACAAAAGGATGTTTATGTGCTAAAACTTCTAATACTAATTTTATAAAAGGATTTACTTTATTTGCAATAATATATTTAATATTTACTGGTTTTGTTCCTGATAAAATGGTTCAAAAGACATTTGGATTATCAATATTTGGTTTATATAAATTAATTGATATAATATTTGTTTTAATATTTATTTATTATATTTATAATGTATTTCAATATACTCGCTATTTAGTTAATGAAAAATGTAAATGTTCTGAAGATATACGACGTGAAATTATAATGATTGGTTCTTTAATAGAATTTGGTCTTATTTTCTTATTATTCCTTTTACATATTATTATATTTACAATAGGATTAGTTGCATATAATGTAGTTAAAGAAGTAAATGATAGTATTGATAATATTCGTGGTGTAATAAGAGATCCAATAGGATCATTATCAAAAGTTCCTAAAACTTTAAATAAAGAATTAAGTAATGCATCAAATTATTTTAAAAAAACAGGAAAAGAATTATCAAAAATAGCTAATAAAAAAAAAAATAAATAAATTATATATTTAATGTTCTTTTATTTTTTCCTTTAACTGATTTTTTAAGTAAATTAACATCAGTTGCATCTTCAATAATTGAAGTAATTTCTTCATCACTAATAGATAAAGTTTCTATTTTATTATCATCATCTAAATGAGTTGAAATTTTACTATGAACGTTATTTATAATATTATTAATATCATTTGAACTTCTATCTATTTTTTTAGATTGATTAATATTATTATTTTGAATATTATTATTTGATTGTATTTTATTAAAATTAGGAGTATTTGTTAAACCACCAAAAAGATTACCAATCATACCAAATAATCCACCAGTAGATGATTGATTATTATTTTGTTGTTGATTATTATTTATATCACTAATACCACTATTTTTATAAACAAATTGTTTAGCTGCCGCATTTTGAAATTCTTTCATTAATGCAGGATTTGATTTTAATACTTCTTCAACACCTGGAATAGAACTTTCTTTAAACATTCTAGAAGTTAAATGAAACATAAAAGCACTACCAGTTAAACTAATAAATAATCTTAATTCAGGAGGCATTTTTCTACCTTTTGCCTTATATTTTTCATGTAATTCTTCAAATATATCATCATAATCAACAATATTTTCATGAACTTGTTCTGACCATCCTTCTAATTTAATTGAAAAAGGATCATATCTTGTATTTAAATATTCAGTTCCTGTTACAAAAGCCATAAGCATTTTTCTTTGAAATCTTATAGATGAATCAATATCTTTATCTCTAATAATTCTATCATATTCTTGTTTCATTTCAAGTAAATCAGATTGCATATTATAATTATTTGGAATTTTATAACCTTTATCTTCTAATCTTTTCAATTGATATAATATTTCTCTTTTTTCTCCAATTATATCACGTTTATTTTTCATAATTCTATCTCCATTATTTGATCTATTATCATTATCTTCATCTTCATCTTCTTCTTGAGAACCATTTTCACTATCTTCATTAGAATCTTCATCATAATCATTATTTAAACCACTTTTACCACTTATATTACTTCTTATATCTTCATTATTTTTTTCATCATCATCATCATCATCATCATCATCATCATCATCATCATCATCATTATTATTTTGATAATTATTTTTTTTAAAATTATTATTAAAATTATTATTATTTTTAGAAGTAAAATCATTAGAAAGTTTAATATTAAGTTTATTTTTTTTACTAGAAGAATTTAAACTAGAAGTACTAGATAAAGATGACATAGAAGATAGAGAAGCTACTTCATTACTAATTTTATTTTTATTAAAGAGATTATTAAGAAGTAAATCATTATTTTTATTTTCATAATTATTATTTTCTAATAAATCATTCATTTAAAAATCTCTATATTTACTTAAAATTAATATGTTTATATCTTTTATATAAACGAATAAATTATTCAAAGAAAAAACTAAAAATATTATTTGAAGTTTTTTTAATATCTTCTACAATATTTATATCAAAAGGTTTAATTTCATCTTCTTTTATTTTAGGTTTTTCTTTATTTTTATCAAAACATTTACCTAAATTTTTCTCTAATTCATCTAATCTCTTATTAATTTTAATACTATCTGTCTCTTTATTTTCTTCAAGACACTTATTAGCAATAATACTAGCATCTTTTTTAGCTTCTGCTATTGCAGAAGAACTAGAAGAAATAACATTATTTAATCCTGATAAATAATGATAATTATGTTTAAAAAAATGTAAATATTCACTAATAGGAATAATAGATTTATAATAAGTAAAATTATATAAATCCATATTAATATTTCCATTTTTATTAATAATAACATTTTCAGAACCTAATTTAATAACAAAATCTTTTTTAGTTTTATATTTATACATTTCTTTATTAATTAAAAAAGTTATTTCAGTATCTGTATATAATAAACCTAATACTAATATATCACTATTTCTAATAATAGTTTTATCAATATTATTAATATTACCTGCATAAATATTATTACCAATAGTAATAATAAAATTAAAATTATTATTATCATTTGGTTGAATATTAATATTAATAATAGAATAAGTATAAGAAATAATATTATTAGTATTATTAATTTCTTGTGAATTTCCAATCATTTCAAATATAAAATTATTTTTTTCTTTAATATCATTAATTTTTAAACTCATAATCATACTAAATTCATTAATTTCATTAGAAGTAATATTATTAGAATAATAAAAACTTTTAGGACCTCTTAATTCTATTCCATTTAAATCAGCCCCTTTAGAACCATTATTATTAATTTTATTATTTTTAAGATTTATCATTTTTGAAAAAATAAAATAATTATTTTGATTTAAATTAATATTTGTATTGATATTAATATTAGAACTTAAAGAAGGATTATAATCAATATCATACCATTTACCTTCAGTATTTCCAATTTGTTTAATATCAAAATAAGTAGAAATAGCCATATATTTATAATTTTTATGTGGTAAATTTTGAATAATATTTGAATTATTAACAACTGAAATATGTTTAGAAGAATTAGAAAATGTTTCAAAATTTAATTTATTTAATTGAAAATTTTCTTCTTTTTTATTTTGAATATTATTATAATTAATTATAAATAAAGTAATAAATAATCCTATAAAGAAACTAAAAAGTTTTAAAAAAAATAAATTCATTATTCTATAATTATTATCTAAAAATTATATAAGAATTAATTTATAACTTTAAATATTAAATATGCCAAAAGAAGAAGAAGATAAAAATAGTGTTTGTTCTGATAATGAAGAAGAATTAGAAGTTAAAGAAAAAGAATCAGAACCTCCTAAAAAAAAAGTTTTAAAAAAAATTCTTAAATATGTAATTCGTGATGAAAATAAAGATAAAAATAAAAATAAAGAAGATGAGGATGAAGAAGAAGAAGAAGAAGAAGAAGAAGAAGAAGAAGAAGAAGAAGAAGAAGAAGAAGAAGAAGAAGAAGAAGAAGAAGATGAAGATGAAGAAGATGAAGAAGATGAAGATAATGAATTTGATCCAGCAGTAATTCAATATGAATTATTAAAGAATTTTTTAGTAGATGAGGAAGGAACAAATATATCAACACATTTAGGATCAATAGCACATGAATTACGACGACTTAATAAAGTTTTATTAAAGAAATAAAAATAATAGAATTAAGCAATATTATAATTAAGTTTAGCATTAGAATAATTATACATATTATTTTCAGCAGTAGTAACAGGTAATAAAATTTCTTTAATAGCATAAAAAGATGGATTACCTCTAACTCTATCTCTAATAGTTTTAAGAGGACATAAATCAGATAATTCATAAATAATTTTTTTATCGTCTATAGTAAGTATAATAGGCGTATTAATTTTTTTATAACCATCATTAGAATAATAAGAATTAGGTATATTAAAAGAGATATCAATAATAGAATTTTGAATAATATAATAATTTTTAGTATTTTCAAAAGCTATTTCTTCATTAGGAAAAGGTAAAGCAGTACCAGAATATGAAGTTCTGATATCAGGAGGATTAGGAGCAGAAATAGTAATTTTTTTATAAATATCATTATTTTTAAAAATACCTTTAATAATTAATTTATTTCCATTAAATTGAAAATTACAATCTAAATAATTATCATTAATATGTTTATTCATTAAATTTATATTTATATTTCTATTTGTATTAAATTAAAATAATTTTGTTGTTCCTAATCCTTGTTGATTTGTTCCATTAGTTTTACAACTTACATTATCACAATAAACATAATATTTATTATCAAGTTCTTTATTAGTTTCATTTAATAATTGTCCTGAATTACATGGAATACAGGGTAAAATACTATTTAATGCTTGTTCTCTTTCAGTATTAACAATTTTATTATAATTATTTTGAAGAAAAAGACGTTGTTCATAACTTGAATTAGTTAAATTATTTTCATTTAATAATTTTGTTAAATAAGCATTTCTAATACATCTTGGTTCATAATTAGTAAATATACGACCATCACTCATTTTTAATGGACAATTTTTAATATTATTTTCAATAATACTCATTATAATTCTTCTAATTATAATAATTAAAAAAAAATAAATTTAAGTTTCATGTTCATAAATTAAATTATGAATATATAATTTATCTTTTCTACCTACTCTTTGTGCTCTACCTATTGCTTGTTGTTTATCAATACCCATAGAATGATAAATAATAATATCAGTAGCAAAACTAATATCAATACCACTACCAGCATATTGAGTATTTAATAAAATAACATTTAATAAACCATTTTTAAATTTATCAAGAATATTTAACATATGAGAAGTATTACCCTTAAGGAAATCATAATTAATATTATTTTCATTCATTTTAATTTTAATTAATTCAAATCCTAAATCAATTTTAGAAAAAACGATAAATTTACCATTAGGTTTATTTTTAATAATATTAATAAAAGTATCTTCTTTTGTTAATATAAGTTCTTTAGGAGTTTGATTTTCAATATTATTTTTTTTATCATTAATAATAGCTATTAAATTATCATAACTTAAAATTGGAGTTCTACAATAAGGACAATTTTTATTATCTTTAACCCATCTAAATATACAAGCACCACAAAATAAATGAGTACAATCTAACATAACAGGATTTTGAACGATATCCATACAAATAGAACAATTATTAGAATTAAGAGATTTAATTCTTTCAGTTAAATCATTAATTTTATTTATTTGATTATTAATTTTAATATCAATATTTTTAATTTTAGTATCTTTTTCATCTTGTAAAATATCTTGATTTAATATATATGTTTTTTCTGTTTCTAAATTATATAATTCTCTTTTTAATTCTTTTGAAACTAATTCAATAATATTATCTTCAGTTTCATTTTTTCCACCTAGTTCTTTAATAGCACCTGCAAAATCATTAGCATTAATTTTTTCAATAACAGAATTATTTAAGAATTTTTTAGCAACTAAAACTTTAGGCGGTAATTTACATAAATAAAATTTTTCAATTGGTTCAGGTAAATTAAAACTTTTTTTAATAAAATCTATATTATTTTTAACTAAAATTAAATTTATTGAATTATCATTAAATAATCTTTTTATTCCATAAGTATAACTATTATTTGTTTTTCTTAAAATATCTATATAAGTTCCAGATATTAACCATAAATAATAATAACTAAATGTATCTGGTATTTGATGTATAATATCATGTGCTTCATCAACCATAATTCTTTTCCATGAATCAATAATAGATTCATTAAAATAAGTATTATACATAATTTTTAAAGTAGTATTTTTAATTAATACTATATCATATTTTTCAAAATAATTATAAATTTCTTTTTTATTATTTCCATCATATTTAGGTATATTATTTTTTATAAAATTATAATTATTAATAGATAAAAGTTTTAATGTAGTATTATTTTTAATTATTTTTTCCCATTGAGTATAAACAGGACCTCTTGGAACAATAATTAATGTAGTATTAATAATATTTTCTTCATTTTTAATTAATTTATTTTCCATTGTTATATTTAAATAATTATAATGTCTTGAACTTGAATAATTTTTTGAACATTCAGGATTAATATATATATTATTTAAATTATTACTAGCAATAATTGATAATGCTATTAATGTTTTACCATATCCAACAATATCACCTAAAATACCTATATTAGTACCAATTTTAATAGTAGTATATATATCATTATGAGTATTTGTTAAATTTGAAGTATCATTAATCATAAAATTAATGTCTTTTATTTTATAAATAATTTCATTATTATTTTCCATATCAATAGCTTTATTTAAACATGTTAATTGATGTGGTTTTAGTTTTAATAAAATTTTATCAGGTTGAGAAGCTTGAATATTAGTATCATTTAATTCTAAATCATAATAATTAGTTATATTCATTTCTATTAATAATATTTTCTAATTTTTATATAATTATCTAAAAAAAATATATAAGAAAATACTTACATTCAATATTTATATATATTTAAGAAAGATGGATGATAATAATATTATTATAGATGATAAAGAAATTAAACCAGTATTATTACCACCTAAAACATTAAGTAATAAAAAAAAGAGAGTTGTTATAGCATTACCTGGTGATAATTTTTCTTCAAAATTTTTAATTTCATGGACAAGTGCATTAAATGTAATATGGGAAAGTCAAAAATATGATTTAATTGTTAGTCCAGGTGTTAGTTCATATGTAACATTTGCACGAATGCAAACACTTGGTTTAGATGTATTAAGAGGAGTTCAACAGAAACCATTTAATAATCTTGATTTTGATATATGGGTATCTATAGATAGTGATATCATATTTACAGCACAACAATTAATTGATTTAATTGAATCAACAGAATTACATCCTGTTGTAAGTGGTATGTATAGAATGAGTAATCTTACAAATTATGCAATAGTAAAAGAATGGAATACCGAATTTTTTTTAAAAAATGGTTATTTTGAATTTTTAACACCTGAATATGTAGAAAAATGGAAACAAGAAACAGGTCTTAAATATATGCCTGTTAATTATACAGGTCTTGGATTTTTTGCAATGAAAAGAGATGTATTAAAAAGAATGACATATCCATATTTTAATGTAGAATTACAAGAAATTATAGGAGATGATGGAACAATTATAAGAGATATTTGTTCTGAAGATGTTGCATTTTGTAAAAATATTCAGAAAATAGGTATTCCAATAGTTGTAAATACAGATATTAGAGTAGGACATCATAAATTAATTTCCATTTAAAAAATAAATGAATACTTATTATAATCTTTTTTTATTATTAATTATTATAATTATTGGTTATTATTCAATTAAATATCTTTTTTTTATTATTATTGGTTTTATTTTAGGTGTTTATATTACTATTAATTATTACAATTATAACCACCACACATATAAATAATATTATCATTAGTTTTATATAAATCATCATAATAAATATATTTATGATTATGTAATATTAAATCATTAGCTTTTTCGGCAAGATTTAATAAATTATTATTTTTAAGAAATCCAATCAATTCTTTTTTCATATATAAACCTAAATCATTAAAATTATCAAAATTGTTTATATCTATTATTTCATTATATCCCCAAAATAATTGATCTGAAATTTGTATTGTTTTTAACATTACATTATTATATATATTTTTTATTTTTATATACTTTTATTTTTCTACCTCCATTTATTTTATTTGTTGGTAATATAATTTCATTTCTCTTTGTTATTGGTGAAAATATATTTGATAATATTGATGAATTACTATTAGTATTAGTATTACTATTACTTTGATTTTGATTTTGTTTTGAAAACCAACTTGAAAATACTGATGAATTACTATTACTACGAATTGGATTACTAGTACTAGTAGAAGTAGAAATAGAACTATTTAATTTAGGTAAGGAAGGATTATTATTTTTATTAGAAGATGAAAACCAATTTGAAAAAAATGATGATTTATTTTCTTTTATTGGATTTACAACTAAAGATGATGCTATTTTTTTATTTTCTATTATAGGTAATTTTATATTATTATTACTAGAAATTGTATTTGGATTAATATTAGTAGTATTATTATTACTACTATTAATATTAGAAGTACTATTATTATTACTACTATTAATATTAGAAGTAGTATTAGAAGTAATATTAGAAGTAGTATTAGAAGGAGGAATATAATCTGTTTTTTTAGAAGAAAAAATAGAGAAAATAAGTAAAATAAATGAAAAAATAATTAAAATACCAATAATAATAAAACCTACATATATCCAAAAATTAAATTTATCTAAAATATCATCTTTAAATAGATTTTTTTCATCTTCTTTTGTTTTTAATTCTAAAGATTTAATTGGTTCTGTTGTACTTATTTTATTTGATGACATTTATCTAATAATCTAAATGAAAAAATAAATAGATTTTAATTAAATAGATATGTCTTTAAAAACTATTAATATTATAAGATGGTTTCCAAATAATACTACAATAAAATATAAATTTGAAATATATGAAGATGATAATATAGAAGATGGTATTCTTAAATTAGTAGCTAATATAAAAATGGAAGGTAGATTTTATGTTTGGAATAATGTTTATAATAGTATTTTATTTTCAATATCAGATTATCATTGGAAAGGATATAATATAAATCCATTAAAAGCAACAGATACAGATAATTCAATAATAAAAGAACCAATAATATATAATTATAATAGTGGTTTATGTTATTTTAATAATATAAATATTATATTTGAAAATGATTTTCCAAGTTTAAATAATAATCAATATTATTTTATTAATTTAAATAAAAAAGTATTAAATGATAAACAATTAAAATTATTAGAAGAAGTAAATATTAGTAATATAATAGATAATTATAATATAATTCATAGATTTGAATTAAATTCTAAAATAAATTCAGATTTATTACTTGCTAATATTTATCTTAAATTATTTACATCATCATTTATTCAATATATACAATGGGTAAATGATAATTATACATTAATACATAAACTTTATTTATATCATAATATAAGTTATAATAATTTACGATTATGGACTAATATAGAAAAATTAACAGATATTCGTGTTATTAAATGTTATTCACTTTTAAATGAAAATAGTTATGCAAAAATAACTATAACTCCTAAACTTATAAGTATTAATTATATAATAGATTTAAGAAGAAATATTACTTGGGATATAATTGAGGAAAATTATAATAAAATAATGTTATATCTTCAAAGAAATTTAAAATTAAAAATTAAATTTAAACCTATTTCAATTAAAATTCATAATTATATAAATATAGATAATGTTCCATTTGATGTTTTAAAAAGTAATATATCAAAATTTCCTCAAATATTTGATATTATATCAATTAAAGATACTATTAATCTTATTTATAAAAGAAGTTCTAATTATTCATCTGAAACTTTTGATTATAGTAAATATATTAAAAATAGATTATTATTAGGTATAGATAATAATGATATAATTGAAGAACTTATTTCTTTTGGTTTATCTAAAGAAGAAGCTAAAAAATTAATATCTGCAGAAGAAGAATTTTTAGAAGAAGTTCAAGAAAATTTATTAAAAGAAAAAAAAGAAGAAAAAAATATAAATACTATTGTTATTATTAAACCAAATAAAACAGGTTTTGAAATAATTATACATAATGCAGCTAATAAAAAAGAATTTAATTATCTTAATTATTGGATTACAAGAATTATAAGTTTATCTCAAAAGAAATTAACAGAAATTAATAAGAAAAAATTAATAATAAAGAAAAAAGAAAAAACTCCTTCACCTCCTTCTTCTGAAAGTAAACAAAGTGAAGAAAGTTTACAAGAATTAATTGATTCAAGTGAATCAAATAATTCATCAGAAATATCTAATATAGGAGGTAATAAAGAAAAAGAAAATCAAAGATATAGAATAGAATTACTCCAAAATGCTGATAAAAATTTATTTGGCGAACAATATGCAAGAAAAAAATGTCAAAAAAAAAGTCAACCATTTGTATTATCAAAAGAAATAAGAGATAAATTAATTGAAGAAGGAAAATATTATACTGATAATGATGTATATTATGGAAGTAGAAAAGATAAAATGAATTATTATTTATGTCCTAAATTATGGTGTAAGATTTCAAAAGTTCCAGCAGATCCAATAACTAAAAAATGTCCTAGAGATGATGAAGATACAATATTAAGTTTTTTTGATAGTATAGATGAAGATAGAAAAAGATATGTAAAATTAATAAAACCAAATGAAAATGATATGTGTGTACCATGTTGTTATAAAACCCCACCAAAAAAACTTGATTTTGCAAAATGTAAAAATCATGAAAGTTATAATCCAACAAAAGCAATAGAAAATATAGAAATAGATGAAAAAGATGAAAATTATTTATTAAATACACCAGCACCAATTAAATTAGGAAGATATGGAACAGTTCCACAATATATTCATGAAATATTATTTCCTGATATTAATTATATAACTTGTTCAAAAGATTTAAATAAAACTGATAAATGTCTTGTAAGAAAAGGAATATTACATAAAAAAATAATTCAAAAAAAAAAAGATAAAAAAGAAGATAAAAAAGAAGATAAAAAAGAAGATAAAGAAAATGAAATAAAAATATATCCAGATAGTTTAATATATTCTTTAATATATTTATTAAATTTTAAAAATAAAAAAGAATTTATTGATGATATTAAAAAAAAATTAGATTTACTTTCATTTTTAAGTATAGATAATGGTAATGTTTGTAAAGCATTTATGGATAGATTACCAATAATAGCACAAGATAATTTAGTTTTAATAGATGAAGTAAAAAAATATTTTAAAGAATATCCTTATATAAATAGTTTATATAAAATAGATTTTAAAAATTTAGATAGTTATGAATTATCAAGAATATTAGCAATTTATAAAAGTTATAAAAAATTCATAGATTATATTAATATTAATGATTATAATATTCATAAAAGTCCATATTTTTTTTATTCATTAATAGTAAATATTTATAATAAACTTCTAATTATATGGGAAAAAGAAGAAAAAGAAACAAATATAATATGTCCTTATTTTACTTCATATAATGATTTAATATTATCAATGGAAATAAATCCTGAAATAATTATGTTATTAAAAGAAAAAAAATATTTTGAACCTCTTGAACTAAAATCTAAAAATAAAGAAGGTATTAAAATATTTAAATTAAATTCTTTACCAAAATTACATTCATTATTATCTTCTTGTACTATAGATAAAATAGATGATAATTCTTCTTATATTAATCTATATTCATTAAATAATTGGTGTAAAACAAAAGGAAATGGATTAGAAAATAGAGATAAGTTTATAATAGATACTATTATTATTAATAATGATTTAACAATAGAATATTTTTTAACAAAAGGAAAAATATTATTAACTATAAATAAAATTGGTATTAGTTATTTAAAAAGACTTATTAAAGATTTAAATATAACATCTATTCTATTTTATGAAGATTTATCTAATAAAAATACAATTTTTAATATTAATGTTAATATTAATGATCTTAAATTATTTAAAAATAAATGCATATCATATTTAATTAAATATGATATAGGTGAATTAAATAAAGCTATACCACAAATAGAACCATTAATAGAAGTATATACAATTTTAAAAATAGTAAAGAAACCTCTTAATAATTCATTTATAATTCATACAAGAACAATAGATGATTTATATTTATATGATAAATCAAGTTATGAAAATAATAAAAAATGGTTTCAATTACAAATAATGGTAATCAATACAATTATAAAAAATATAGATAATAATAAATTAAAAGCATTACAAAAATTAGAAAGAATTGACTATATTAATGAATTATTAAAATTATTTGATATAGAAAAAATACCATATGGAAATCAAATAAAATTAATAATAGAAGAAATACCTATATATAGTATTCCACATATTAAAAATTATTTAAATAAATTATTAATCTATTATAAATATGATTTCTTAAATCCAACTATTAATATTAATAAAATTAAAAATCAATTTGAATTTTCACAAATTGCTTTAAATAATGGTATACCTTATGAACTTCTTAATTATCATTCATCTGCACCTATTAATAATTATATTAATTCTAATTATAAATCAAATGAATATACATTTGATACAAATATAATTAAAGAAGATTTAAATAAATTACCTAATATATTCAAAGGAACATTAACAAAATTAAATAGTAAATGGACGATGCATAAGAAAAGTAAATGGTATAATATGGAATATATTAAAATATCTGATTATACAAAAGAAACATTTAAAGAATTTTTTACTTGGTTTGCAAATTATATAAAAATAAAAGTAGATTTTAGTAATTTACAAGATATAACAAATAATAAATTAAAAATAGTTAAAGATGATGAATTTAATTTTAAATTATTATTGAAAGATAAAAAATTATTTAAATTATTAATGGATGTATCTAAAAAAACATTTCCAAATGTTAATAGTTATTATGATAATTTTTTTATAAAATTAACTAATGAAAGCAAATTAAAATTAATTAATAAAATTATTAAAACAGATTATCCTCTTAATGATTTATATATACTATCAATGGCTGAAATTCTTAATATTAATATCTTAACTATTCATCGTGCTATTTATAAATCAACAAAAGATAATATTATAAGAGGTGATATTGAAGATTTAATATTATCAACAACATTTTATAAAGCTCATAATAATTATAATAATAGACCATTATTAATATTTTATAAAAATGATACATTAGATGAAAATATTTATTTTTTAATATTTGATACTTCATCACCAATATCTTCAAAATCTATTTATCTTAATTTAAATGATATACCAAAAGATATTAAAAAAATAATAGATGAACATCTCAAAAGATATTAAAAATATCTATTTATATTTTTTTTTATAATATTTTTTAAAAATAATTTTAAAATAATTATTTATTTTTTTATAATAATTTAAAAAATAATTATTTATTTTTTTTAATAAATTTTAAAATATTTATTTATATTTTTTATAATAATTTTAAAATATTTATTTTATATTCTTTATAATAATTTTAAAATATTTATTTATATTCTTTATAATAATTTAAAAATATTTATTTATATTCTTTATAATAATTTAAAAAATAATTATTTATTTTTTTTAATAAATTTTAAAATATTTATTTATATTCTTTATAATAATTTTAAAATATTTATTTATATTCTTTATAATAATTTTAAAATAATTATTTATTTTTTTATAATAATTTAAAAAATAATTATTTATTTTTTTTAATAAATTTTAAAATATTTATTTATATTCTTTATAATAATTTAAAAAATATTTCTATAAGATTTCTATAAGATTTCTATAAGATTTCTATAAGATTTCTATAAGATTTCTATAAGATTTCTATAAGATTTCTATAAGATTTCTATAAGATTTCTATAAGATTTCTATAAGAT
>Ga0172367_10004881_pt1 | contig 16449 bp, 14 predicted proteins | sample Lak10m_FD_114542 | JGI IMG/M metagenome (GOLD analysis project Ga0172367, IMG submission 114542) | Freshwater microbial communities from Kabuno Bay, South-Kivu, Congo - kab_022012_10m | ecosystem: Environmental > Aquatic > Freshwater > Lake | place: Democratic Republic of the Congo: South-Kivu...
CGCTATCAACAACATGGCGTCAGAACTGGCCTCCAGCCGCGAGGCATTGGTACGCACCGAAAAACAGGCGGCACAAGGCGCCCTGGTGCCAGTGCTGGCACACAATATTCGCAACCCGCTGGCAAGCATCCGGGCTACGGCTCAAGTAGCAGATGACTCCGATCTGGATGAGGAAACGCACGTGTCGCTGCAAGGTATCATCAGCACAGTAGACCGTCTGGAACGCTGGACCAGCGGACTCCTGGCCTATTTACACCCACTCAAAACGCGACTCGCATCTACCACCTTGCAGCAAGTCATCGCGGGTGCATTTTCCCCGCTGGAACTAAAATCGAAGGAAAAGAACATCCGTGTCGACCTTAGTGGCAGTGAAAAGTCGATACCATGCTCAGTCGATGGGAATCTACTGGAACAGGCGCTATATAACCTGTTGCTCAATGCACTTGAAGCCTCCCCGTCTGGCAGCGTAATCAGGCTCAATTACACCGCCGATAACGAATATATTTCGCTGCACATTACTGATCAAGGACCCGGCATGCCTTTCGTGCCTGACTACCATACGCTGGGACCGGGACCATCCACCAAGAGATTTGGTACCGGCCTGGGTATCCCTTTCGCGCACAAAGTATGTGAAGCACATGGCGGCAGCATCCAATTCGAGTCAGGTGAAGGCGGCGGTACCAAGGTAATCCTGATCCTGCCCCGACGCCTGGCAAAAATGATCTAGCGCAGAAGCCATCGTCAGCACGATTTAGCCCAATGACCAAGATTTGGACTCTACATAATGCACCCCCGTGGAACCTGGCACCGATTCAACCAGTGCAAATTTCTGCACACGCCACGTCAGTGCCGGAACCGATAACCGTTCGACCGGGCTGGTAACATTGCGCAATAAGGTAATATGAGGAGAATATGCTCTCGCATCGAAATCGAAGCCCGCTGCCGAAACTTGCCTCCGTAGCATAACGACCAGTGACTCCAGCCCTGTCGGCAATCCTTCCGGTGCTGCGTAGCCGATGCGATTGTGGCGCCAACAGGAGAATTCCTTTAAGCTCAGTTGGAAGGGCGTGCCATGTACCTTATCCACGGCATCCACCAAATCCGGAATGCGCTGGCGCGGCACTTCCCCGAGGAATAGCAGCGTAAGGTGGAGAGTTTCACGGCGCATGACACGTCCTCCGTGGCTATGTTGCATCTGTTCTGCCAACTTGGACAGTGAAGCACTGACAGCCCTGCTTGGCCATACGGCAAAGAATAGCCGTGCATTGTCGGCGGAATGTTTGGGTAAGGAGCTTACGTATTGCATGTACTTGCTTTGCCCGTGTTTTTTTACAACAATGGATGTGTTATGTCTCTTTGCTCCATTATGCTAAACCAACCCGTTACCGATTTCGAATTATCCGCGACCAGTGGCAAACTATTTAAGTTATCCGAACACCGCAACAAAATCCTGATTCTCTATTTCTATCCGAAAGACGCCACCCCAGGTTGTACCAGCGAGGGCCAGCAGTTTCGTGACCTTTACCCGACATTCCAGGTAGTCGGTGCGGAAATTTTCGGCATTTCACGTGATAGCCTGAAGTCACACGAGAACTTCAGGGCGAAATACTCGTTGCCTTTTGATCTGCTGTGCGATGCGGAAGAAAAAGCCTGTGTGCTGTTTGGCGTCATCCGGATGAAGAATATGTATGGTAAACAGGTGCGCGGCATCGAACGCAGCACTTTCGTCATTGACGGCAAGGGGGTGCTGCGCAGCGAATGGCGCGGCGTCAAAGTCGATGGCCACGCGCAGGAAGTGCTGGATTTCATTAATACCCTTTAAAAAAGAGACTCTACTTGAAGACCAAGAAACATAGCACTCACAACAAGCTTTTCGTACTGGACACCAATGTTCTGATGCATGATCCTTCCAGCCTGTTTCGCTTCGAGGAACATGACGTCTACCTGCCGATGGTAACTTTGGAGGAACTGGACAATAACAAGAAAGGCATGACGGAAGTCGCCCGCAATGCTCGCCAAGCCAGCCGCAATCTGGAAGAAATCATCGGGTCCAAACCGATCGATCTGGACGATGGCTGTCCGCTGTCTCTGAACGGAAACAACTACTGCACAGGTCGTCTGTTTCTGCAAACGCATGCGGTCAGCGTCGAACTGCCTTTACTCGCCGGCAGCAAGGCGGACAACCAGATTCTCGGCGTAGTACTGCACTTGCAGAATAAATTTCCCGAGCGGCAGGTCATTCTCGTCAGCAAGGACATCAACATTCGCATCAAGGCACGCGCCATGGGCGTGCCGGCGGAGGATTATTTCAACGACAAAGTACTGGAGGATACCGATCTTCTCTACACCGGAATGAAAGACCTGCCGCCCGATTTCTGGGACAAGCACAGCAAGGCGATGGAATCCTGGCAGGAAGCCGGACACATGTTTTACCGTATCACTGGACCGCTATGTCCATCCATGCTGATCAATCAATTTGTCTATTACGAGTTTGAAAAACCATTCCATGCCATCGTGCGCAAGCAGGAAGGAAATTCGGCCGTACTGGAAGTGGTGAAAGACTATACTCAGCAGAAAAATAACATCTGGGGCATCAATGCACGCAACCGGGAACAGAATTTCGCGCTCAACCTGCTGATGGATCCAGAAGTGGACTTTATAACCCTACTTGGCCAGGCCGGTACAGGAAAGACATTGTTAACGCTGGCATCCGCCCTGACCCAGACTTTGGACAGAAAAACCTACAGCGAAATCATCATGACGCGCGTCACCGTACCGGTGGGTGAGGATATCGGCTTTCTGCCCGGAACCGAGGAGGAAAAAATGGCGCCGTGGATGGGAGCGCTGGAAGACAACCTGGATGTGCTCAACAAGTCTGATGAAGAAGCCGGTGAATGGGGCCGCGCAGCAACACAGGATTTGATTCGTACCCGCATCAAAATCAAATCGCTCAATTTCATGCGTGGCCGTACCTTCCTGCATAAGTTCCTGATCATAGACGAGGCGCAAAACCTTACACCCAAGCAGATGAAAACCCTTATTACGCGCGCCGGGCCTGGCACCAAGGTGGTCTGCTTGGGCAACATTGCGCAGATTGATACACCCTACCTAACTGAAGGCAGTTCCGGTCTGACTTATGTAGTGGACCGCTTTAAGGGCTGGCCGCATAGCGGCCACATTACCCTCATGCGTGGCGAACGTTCACGCTTGGCCGATTTTGCTGCTGAAGTGCTGTAGAATCGCCAATTTAGATAGGCTTGAGGAACAAGGAACGAATGCGCTTGCAATTGTCTGAGTTTCCCCCAGCAACAAAATAAATGAATCTCGGGTTTTACATCATCCTGGCAGCACAGTTTCTGTCTGCCCTTGCCGACAACGCCTTGCTGTTCGCCGCTATCGCGCTGCTCAGTCAACTCAATGCGCCTCTTTGGCACACACCACTGTTGCAGGAGTATTTCGTCATCGCCTATATCCTGCTGGCGCCCTTCGTAGGGCCGTTCGCGGACGCGCTACCGAAAGGCAAGGTAATGCTGATCTCCAATTCCATCAAGTTCATCGGAGCGCTCGCCATGTGGCTTGGGATGCCGCCGCTGTATGCCTATGGCATTGTCGGTATCGGCGCTGCCGCCTATTCACCGGCCAAATACGGCATTCTTACCGAATACCTTCCACCTTCTCAACTGGTCTGGGCCAATAGTTGGATGGAAGGTTCGACAGTCGCGGCCATCATCTTCGGCGCAATCCTCGGCGGTCAACTTGCCATTATCGATCCATATTTTGCGGTAGCGATGATCACCGCACTTTACTTGGCTGCCGCAGGGTTCAACTGGTACATTCCACAGGTGCCGATCGATCATCGCATGCCGAAAAAGAATCCGTTTTATGTCCTGCATGACTTCTGGCATTCCTTCATTGCGCTGTGGCGCGACCCGCAAGGTCAGGTCTCGCTTGCGGTGACCACCCTGTTCTGGGGGGCCGGCGCTACCCTGCGTCTGGTGGTTATCGCCTGGGCTGCGCTGGCATTGAACTTCAGCCTGGATCATGCAACGCAGCTTACTGCCATTGTCGCGGTTGGCATAGCTGCCGGCGCCTATCTTGCAGCCCGCTATATCAGTCTGGAACATGCGGTAAGAGCATTGCCGGCCGGCATCATCATGGGTGTATTAGTGGTGCTGATGGTCTTCATTCACGATTGGCGCCTAGCCTGCCTGGTGCTGTTTTTAATTGGCGCGCTTTCCGGCTTTTTCGTCGTACCTCTCAACGCACTGTTGCAACATCGCGGGCACATACTGATCGGCGCGGGGCATTCCATCGCGGTGCAAAACTTCAACGAGAATCTGGGAATTCTGCTGATGATTGCCGCCTATGCCATGATGGTTAAGGCCTCACTTTCCATTGATTTGATCGTGGTAGCTTTCGGCGCTTTTATCATCCTGACCATGAGCGGTATTTATCGTATCTACCGCAATCAGTAAACTGCCGCGACGCGCCGGACGAGTTCATCCGCCCTTTGCCACCCCCTCCCATTCCGCTCCTGATGGGTTCAAACATACCTCTGTGCATCGTTATTTTTACTTCAGACGGTCAATCCGGCCAGGGCAATATGGCTACCGCGACAAGCATCCAGGCTCCTGCATTTTGAACACCATTTTGGAGCCTTGTCATGGCATCTCTCCTCTCAAACCCAGGGCAAAAAAAAACGGCCATCTGCATCAATAATGCAGATGGCCGTTTAACGCTTCGTGAATAAATGTCTATTCGTTCAGCCAAGGCCTTTCAGTGCCACCTTTGTACATCGAGCGGATCCAGCCGATCATCTTCAGAATCTCATCCGTGGATACCAAATCCGGATTGTTCAATACCTGCTGATGCCAACCTACCATACCGTTGTCTGTCCCTGCGGCAATAGTCTCAAACATACCTTTGTCAGTTATGTTTTTTGCCACTGCCCATTTATCCTGAGTCAGGCCCTTAGCTACCAAGCCGCCGGCATCGCCACCATGGCACGCGATACAGGAATACAGCCCGAATTTCTTCTTGCCCGCCTTGGCCGCTTCAGGGTCGGCGGCGTAAATCTTGGTATATGGATTCTTGCAGGTTTCCAGGAATATCTTCGCCTCAGGCGTATCCTTATCCGTAACCGTGATTGGCAACGGTGCATTCCCTGCATGACTTGACACTAACTTGCATTCGGCGCTGGCCTGCAACGGCAGGGAGCACACCCCAACCAAAGCAAGCATGGAAACAAATAAAGTCGACTTCCCTATCTTGTTACTTAACATATCATCTCCTAGATATATATAAAATTAAGCCACACCTTGATTCGCGCCGATGCAACAAATCAATCTCGTATACCAATAACGGATCGGCGTCAGTCCAGTTGACCTCAAGGCAACCGGGCCGACGTCAACTTCATTATTGCAAATGAATATCTACTTCGCCCCGCTTCTCTTTTACGCCGCCCTTTTTCTCTTGGACTACCGGGAAGTGAGGGATGCCGTAATCATCCATTATTTTATCAATATCCGCTTTTCTGCGCTTCAATACTTCTTCTATCATGGCCAGGCGTTCCTTGTCCCCTTTGCGCACGGCGACCGAGATATTCCAGAATTCCTTGCCATGCGCGCTGACCGCTTCATATTCAGGTACTTGCCTAACCACCATTGGCATCGGCGCCTTCTTGGCGAAGTAACCGCCTATGGGACCCCATACAATAGCGAGGTCGAGATCGCCCTTGATCAAATCGTCGATGATCATACTTGGCGGCTGGTTGAGATCACGCATCAGGCGATAGGGGCGGGAATTATCCAACAGACCCAAGTCAGCCAGAGGACGGCTGGGCGGAGTTTCGCCAATCAAACCAATTCTCACTTTGCGCAGGTCGGGCGAGTTCCAGTCACTGATATCCAGCCCACTGTCTTTTTTGTATACAAACACATAACCGGATCGATAATAGGGGGCCGATGTCAGCACCATGTCATTGCCTGCCACGGTACTGATTAGTACATCGCAACGGTGTGCATTCAGCGTATTGCGGATATAACCGATGCGGTCATACCAGAACTGGTACTGCACTTTCTTCCCGAGATCCTTGGCGATCAACTCGGCGATTTTGTTCTCGAACCCTTCCTGTTTTTCGTTGGAGTAGGGCAGATTGTCTTTGTCAGCACATATGCGGAGAACGCTGGGATCCTCCACGAGCATCGGCTCACCCTTGCGGCCCATATTCATGTTAAATCCAAGGTCTTCACCTTTGCTTTCATCCGCAGCGACACACACATTGGTCGTGATAGATAAAAGTGCTGCGGCAAATATGCTACCGAATTTGATAAACATCGCGTGTCACCTCATAGTCAAGTTAGATAGTCTTTATTTTGGCTTAATAAAAAGCACCCCGCCGAGGCGGGGTGCTTTATTGACATACTAACTGACGGTTAGTTCTGTAATCGAACTACAGATTACAGGCTCCAAACGTTCAGGCTGCCGCCACCAGGAGCTGCATTGTACTTAGCCAGTTCCTTGTAGCCACCAGCGGCACCAAGTGCATCAGTGTCGTTGGTCAGACCCAGGTTCAGAGCAACGCCAGCCCAGCCACCTACACCGGAGAAGATGGCGATGTATTGCTTGCCCTTGTGACCATAGGTGATGGCGTTACCAATCGAACCGGAACCGATTTGGTTCTTGTACAGTTCCTTGCCGGTGTCAGCATCCAACACCTTGAACCAGCGGTCCAGGGTAGCGTAGAACACCAGGTTGGAAGCAGTAACTGCAGTGCCGGTCCAAGCGGAGAATTTCTCCTTGTTGTACCACACCCTCTTGCCCTTCAGACCATCCCAAGCCGTGAAACCGCCCATCACACCTTCTGGGCCAGCAAACATGGTGAGGGTAGAACCCACCCATGGCTGCCCAGCGATGTACTTGGACTCAACCGGTTCGTAAGTCATGCAAACGTGGTTATGCGCCACGTAGAACAACTTGGTCTTCGGAGAGTAGGAAACCGGGTTCTCGTTCTTGGTACCCAGCGCTGCTGGGCAGATGCCCTTGGCGTTGTAGTCCTGGTGGGTCGAGTACTTCGGATCCTTTTGCGGCACGCCCGACTTCATATCAACACCGGTTGCCCAGTTGGCAAACGGATGGAGCTTTTCAGCTACCAGCAGCGTGCCGTTGGTACGATCCCAGGTGTAGGCAAAACCGTTACGGTCGAAGTGAGAAACCAGCTTCTTGCCGTCGGCATCCCAAAGGACGTGCTCGTTAATACTGTCATAGTCCCACTCGTCGTGCGGGGTTTGTTGATAGCCCCACTTGGCATAGCCGGTGTCGACGTCACGGGCGAAGGTGGTCATGGACCACTTGTTGTCGCCAGGACGCACGTCCGGATTCCAGACAGAAGGATTGCCGGTACCGTAGTAAACCAGGTTCAGTTTCGGATCATACGGCCAGAAACCCCAGGTGGAACCACCGCCGTGTTGCCAGCCATCCTTCACTGCTTGCGGCTTGAGCCAAGTCCTCGTGCCCAGCTCTTTTTCCGGGAACTTGAGCTGATCCTTGGTCAGGGCTTTGAAAGAACCGCCTTGCTTGTTGCCGCCATTGACATCTTGATAGACGGACAGGGCGCTGTAGTGAGGATTATCCTTGTTGAAGCCGTCGCCGATCAGAACTTCGCTGTCCGGGCCCATGCTGTATGCACGCCATGCCAATGAACCATCCTTGGCATTGTAGGCAGACAGGTGGCAACGTACGCCGAACTCAGCACCGGAACAACCAGTGATGATCTTGTCTTTGATGACAAAAGGAGCATTGGTGTTGGTAGCGCCAACCTTCGGATCGTTAACCTTCACGTCCCAAATCTTGGCACCGGTCTTGGCATCCAGAGCAACCAGCATACCGTCGTTCTGTTGCAGGTAGATCTTGCCGTCACCATAGCCCAAACCACGGGTTACGTTGTCGCAGCACAGAACTGCTTGAACGGACGGGTCTTGCTTCGGGAAGTAGGCCCAGGATATTTTCTGGTCATTGTTGAGATCAAGAGCATACACATTGTTGGGGAAAGCGGACACGAGATACATCATGTCACCGATCACCAGCGGAGCACCTTCGTGGCCGCGTGTAACACCGGTAGCAAAGTCCCAAGCCCTTTTCAGGTTCTTAACGTTGCCCTTGTTGATTTGAGTCAAACCGCTGTATGCCTGCCCGGTATAATCCTTACGTGGGTGTGCCCAGTTGTTGTCGTCTTTCATCAGTTTCATCAGCTCTTCGTTTGCCATTGCAGCCGTCGGCAGTGCGACGGTCATGCATGCGGCAACACCAAGAGCCATCTTGATTTTGCTCATCTCCATGTTAAATCTCCATAGTGATTATTACTAAGGGGTTTATCCAAGCGAAAAACCCTCCTCAACGACCCGTTCCCTTCTTGTTTTAGGGCTACGCGGTCGCCTTGGAGCTCCGCTTTCGCAACACTTTACGTGTATGCTAGGTGCATCCTAGAACAGTCTAAAACGATTTGCAATACCCCATCTGCAAATTTGTTGACAATGTCAATAATCCACTTTCTACAGTGCTAACATGAGCTGGAGTAAATAAAATGAGGAGGTCATTGCATTTTGCAGGATATATACCTGAATAATAATCCCGAAAGCATGCTGTTTGAGGCCACTGAGCCCTTCGACAGCGGCTGGCTGAAAGCCCCCCCCCTTCATCAGATTTATTATGAGCAATGCGGCAATCCACAGGGAATTCCAGTAGTCTTTCTGCATGGCGGGCCGGGTAGTGGCTGTACGCCGAAACAGAGGCGTTTCTTCGACCCAGCACATTACCGCATTGTGCTGTTTGACCAGCGCAGTTGCGGGCGTAGTCATCCTCTCGGCTGTATCGAGGAAAACACCACCTGGTTATTGGTGGAAGATATGGAGGCCTTGCGTCAACAATTAGCCATCAAGCAATGGTTGCTGTTTGGTGGTTCGTGGGGCAGCACCCTCGCTTTAGCCTACGCCGCCGCCCACCCGGATCGAGTGAAAGGTTTGATCCTGCGAGGCATTTTTCTGGCCCGCCCCAACGAAATCGATTGGTTTATGCATACCGTGGAAAATTTCTTCCCGGATGTACGCACGAAGCTCGTTGAGTTGCTGACACAAACCGAGCGTACCGACATACTGTCCGCCTATCGATCACGTATCTTCAGCAACGACGCCGCGATCAGTCTGCCTGCGGCACGTACATGGAATACTTATGAAGCATCCATCCTGAACCTTCTCCCCGATACCGAATCACCCTCGGCACCCGTATCCGACGAGGTTCAACTGGCACGGGCTCGCGTGCAATTGCATTACCTTATCAATGACTGCTTTTTGCAGCAGCGTCCATTGCTGGCTGAGGTAGATCGTTTGCGCAAGCTGCCGTGCATCATCATCCAGGGCCGATACGACATGGTATGCCCGCCAATCACGGCTTACGCACTACATAAGGCTTGGCCGGAGGCACAATTCGTCATGGTGCCGGATGCCGGACACTCGGCCTTTGAACCAGGTATTACCGCCGCGTTGGTGGGGGCCACCGAAGCGTTCAAATCCCTCGACTATTAATCTCGAAGACATATGGAATCCTCGCTCTCAATTGAATCGGCCAAGCATCTGCTCGCAGTACTCGGCATCATCCTCGCCAGCGGCACCATTTCCGGCTTCATCGCGCAGAAAATCAAGATCCCCGACGTGGCCGTTTTCCTGCTCACCGGCATCCTGCTTGGCCCCGAGTTGACCGGCTGGGTGGTTGTGCGTGCAGATTCAGCTCTCAATCAGTTGATCCTGATTTTCGGCTCCTGCTACATCCTGTTCGATGGCGGTGCCACGCTGCGCTTCGGTGTGCTTAAACAAGTCTGGGTCACCATTGTTGTCATCGCCACGCTAGGTGTATTAATCTCCGCCGTAGTGACGGGAATAGCTGCCAGCTATATTCTTGGGATCCCTTTCCTCACGGCCCTGCTGCTAGGCTCCGTGATCGCCTCCACTGATCCAGCCACACTGGTTCCCGTGTTCAAGCAAGTGCGCATCAGGGAGCGCGTGGCGCAAACAGTGATGAGCGAGTCTGCATTCAACGATGCCATGGGAGCCATACTTACTTTCACTGTATTGGGCATTGTTATAAGTGGCGGCGAGTTTTCATTGCAGCACACGCTCCTCGATCTGCTTCAGCAATCCTTGATCGGCATCCTGGCGGGCGCCATATTGGGCTACCTAGCGGCATTGCTGATCGCACACGAAAAATTCGATTTCCTGGCCGAGTACGCGCCAGTGGTCACCTTGATGGCTGTGGTTGGCGCCTATCTGGGTGCAGATGGTCTGCACGCGAGCGGCTTCATGGCAGTGTTCGTGTTCGGCATCATGCTCGGCAACAAGGAAGCTTTCGGGTTCAGCATGGAGCAAGGTGAAATGGCCAAGCTGGACGAATACGTCATGACCACTTCGCTCATTATGCGCATGTTCATTTTCATCCTGCTCGGCAGCCAGGTGGATTTTAGCCTGGTCGGACGCTATGCCGGGAGCGGAATCCTGCTGGTCGTGGTCTTCATGCTGGTAGCGCGCCCCCTCACGGTATTCCTGTGCGCGTTGCCAGACCGCCGCGCCAAGTGGCAACTGAACGAGTTGCTGTTCATGTGCTGGACGCGCGAAACCGGGGTCATCCCGGGCGCGCTAGCCGGGCTGCTGCTCGGCATGAAAGCTCCCGATGCCCCGCTGATTGCCTCGATCACTTTTATTGCCATCCTGATGACCATCCTGATCCAGGCAACCACCACGCGCTGGCTGGCACAGAAACTCAACCTGCTGGCATGATCCCATACCTGCGAACATTGTCAGCGCACCCGGCTGTAGCCTACGCCAAGGCCAAGCTGGAACGGCACCGCTACAGTACGCCGCTGTTCGTGTTCAGGGAAACCTTGGCGGGATTCCGTCAGCACAATGGCTTCGACATTTCCGCCGCACTGTCGTTTTACGCCTTATTCGCACTGATCCCGCTGGTGCTGCTGATCTTCTTTCTGATGAGCCACCTGGTGGTGTCATCCAGCTACGCCACCACCAAGCTTGCCATGCTCACCAGCTATGTGGTGCCAAAATTCAGCCACCGCATCATGATCGAGGTTTACAACGTCGCGCAGCACAAAGCCGTGTGGGGCCTGTTCGGCATGCTGGCCCTGCTTTCGGCCACCACGCCGCTGGCCAGCGCCTTACGCTCTTCTTTCCATACCATCACCGCCATCGCGGAGCCGCCATCCTTCATCCGCAACAAGCTCAAGGAGCTGTTTGTTGTGCTCGGCATCCTGCTGCTGTTCTTCCTTTTCAGCTTGAGCGGGATAATGGTCGAGAAACTGCTCGCCTTCTTTCACCTGAACAATATATTTTCCAACGTCGTCAACACGCTTGCCTCGCTTGTCATCAGCACCTTGCTGATGGCCGTGTTTTACCACGCCTTTCTGCCCGGCAATATTGCTTTCCGCCACGTCCTGGCAGGCTCCTTTCTTACCGCCATCCTGTGGTTGGCGATGCGCCCGGCGCTCGGACTATTTCTGTTTCTCAACCAATCCTACGGCCTCATTTTCGGCGGCCTGAAAAACATGTTTCTCTCCATCGGCTGGCTCTACTACGGCGTCGTGGTATTTCTGCTTGGTACCGAATTGATCGCCACCCTGCACCAAAAGGATGTGCTGCTGCTGAAAGACCTGTTCCACGGATTGCCGCACGACCGTGCAGCCTATTTGCGCGTACTCGCTGCGCATTTCGGCAGGAATTATGGCCGGGGAGAATATCTGTTCCACGAGGAGGATCGTGGTCATGACTTCTACTACGTAGTATCCGGCACCATTGCCATCACCCGTAAAGGCACCGTGCTGCGCGAACTCGGGCAAAATGAGTATTTCGGCGAAATGGCTTTCCTCACCGATGCGCCGCGCACTGCCGATGCCGTCGTGATGTCGGAAGGCGCAAAAGTCCTGGTGATCAACAAGGGAACCCTGGAAACCTTGCTGCTGGAAGAGCCCGGCATCACCATGACTTTCCTGAAAGAAATGGCCATGCGGCTGAAGCAGACCAACCGCAAAATTAGCGCCTAGCCAGCCACTCGAAACGGAGCAAGCCGGAACTTGTTATTCCTTCTCCGCCCTTGCCAACACCATTCCTAGATGGGATTATCCGCAGCTATGGAAAACCTTACGCAGATATTCGACCTATTCCGCCTGAGTCCGGCGACATTTGCTGTCGTCAGCACGATGTTCGGGCTGATAGTCGGCAGTTTTCTCAACGTCGTCATATTCCGCCTGCCAAAGATGATGGAACGCGAGTGGAAGCGCGGCTGCAGCGAGTTGCACGGCGAAACGCCAGGCGTAGAGCCGACCTACAACCTGGTAGCGCCGCGCTCTGCTTGTCCGGCCTGCAGCCATAAAATCACCGCGCTGGAAAACATCCCGGTGCTGAGTTATCTGTTTCTGCGCGGCAAGTGTTCCGCTTGCAAAGCGCCCATCAGTCCACGCTACCCGCTGGTGGAGGTGCTTACCGGTGCGCTGGCAGGATTCATCGCCTGGCGCTTCGGCTTCGGCATGACTGCCGTCGCCGCATGGTTGTTCGCTTTTGCGCTGGTTGCGCTCGCCTTTATCGATTTTGATACCCAACTGTTGCCCGACGACATTACGCTGCCATTGCTATGGATCGGGCTACTGTTCAACTTTGACCACGGCTTCACCGATCTGCGTTCAGCGGTGGCCGGTGCCATCGCCGGCTATCTCATGCTGTGGTCGGTTTATTGGCTGTTCAAGCTGGTTACCGGCAAGGAAGGCATGGGTTACGGCGACTTCAAGCTGCTCGCCGCCATTGGCGCCTGGTTTGGCTGGCAATTGTTGCCGGCGGTAATTCTGCTCTCCTCCATTACCGGTTCCGTGATCGGCCTCAGCCTTATCGTGCTGGCACGCCATGGCCGCAACGTACCCATCCCATTCGGGCCGTACCTGGCTCTAAGCGGCATCGCTGCGCTGTTCTGGGGGCATCAGTTGACGCAGTTCTACTTGCCGGGATACTAACGCCAATGTATGTGGTGGGGCTGACCGGCGGCATCGGTAGCGGCAAAAGCGAGGTTGCTGCCTGTTTTGCCGCGCTCGGCGTTCCTGTCACCGATACCGATGCCATATCCCACCGCCTCACCGCGCCTGGGATGCCGGCGGTAAAGCAGATTGCAGAAACACTGGGGAAAGACTGTCTCACCCTCGACGGGGCGCTGGATCGAACCGCCCTGCGTCGCAAGGCATTTGCCGACCCTGCCGTGCGCAATACGCTGGAAGGTATTCTGCACCCGCTGATTCGTACTGCCGTGGCTGAAGAACTCAACCTGCACCGCGACGCTCCTTATCAGATTGTCGTAGTGCCACTACTGTTCGAAGCAGCCGGCTATCAGGATAGCGTAAACAGCACTCTGGTGGTGGACTGCAGCGAGCCGGAACAAATTCGCCGCACCAAGGCAAGAAGCGGCTTGAGCGAGGATGAAGTGCGCGCCGTCATGGCCGCGCAGTTACCGCGTTCCGAACGCCTCGCCCGTGCTGACGACACCCTTCTGAACGATGGCTCATTGCAGGAATTGGCAGAAAAGGTCCGGCTACAGCATGAAAAATACATTAAGACTTGCATGGTTAGGCAATCATCTTCATAATTCGCCACAATATATTCCCATAGTTGATGGTGATTAAACCATAAAGTCCCATGCCCAGCTATGATTACCCCTTCAATGAACGCATTCGCACTTTGCTGCGATTGGAGGATCTATTTGTCAAAGCGCAGCATTATCTTGCCAGCGACCACGAACTCAGTCACCACAGCGCACTGATTACCCTGTTCCAGATACTGGACGTGATTGACCGCACGGAACTCAAGAGCGATCTGCTACAGGAGTTGGATCGCCAGAAAGTGGTCATGGATGGATTGCGCGGCAACCCGGCGATTGCGGAAAACATCCTCAACGAAGTGCTCGCGGAGATCGAAACAACAGCATCCTCTTTACGCGCCACCGCGGGCAAATTTGGTCTATGCCTGCGCGAGAACGAATGGCTGATGGGCATCAAGCAGCGTGCCGGCATTCTTGGCGGCGTATGCGAGTTTGACGTGCCTTCCTATCACTACTGGCTTGGCATGCCGGCAGCGCAGCGGCAGCATGACCTGGAAACGTGGCTGGCACCGCTGTTGCCGATTTACGACGCTTTGCGCATCATATTGCATATCCTGCGTGGCAGTGGTATTGCCACACATCACTCCGCGCCCGGGGGATCGTTCCAGCAGATGCTGGGCATGGCCAAGCCGGCGCAAATGCTGCGCGTCTTATTGAGCGACAAGTTCGCCTGTTTCCCGGAAGTCAGCGCCAACAAATACGCCATTAACATCCGCTTCAACTGCCAGGACGGGATGCAGAAACCGCGCCTGTGCGACTTCGACGTAGAATTCGACCTGATCCTGTGCAACCTGTAAGCTCCCGCCTTATCACCTGTCCGCAATGTGGCGCGCAGGCCAAGTACAGCCCGGAAAATCCCTGGCGACCATTCTGCTCGGAGCGCTGCAAGATGATTGACCTGGGAACATGGGCGGCCGAGGGTTATCGCATTCCGGACAACCAACCGCCGCACCCCGACCAAGAGGAAAGCTAGCATCATGAAACCCATCACCCAATTGCTGCTGGCGGCACTCTGCCTGCTCGCCTTGCCAGCCCACTGCGCAGACATCGCCACTATCAGCAACGCATGGGCACGCGCCACGGCGCCGGGCCAGGAAGTCGGCGCCGCCTACATGACGCTGAAAAGCACCACCAACGCCGAGTTGGTGAAAGTGGAAACGCCTGCGGCCGGCAGCGTGGAAATCCACATGATGTCGATGAAAAACGGCGTGATGGAAATGCGCATGCTGGACAAACTCGCCCTGCCTTCCGGCAAAGCGGTAGCCCTGGCGCCAGGCGGATTCCACCTCATGCTGTTCGACCTGAAGAAACCGCTGGCGGTCGGAGACACCCTGGACATCGAACTCACCCTCAAGGACGCCAAAGGCAAGGTCACGAAACAGAAAATCCACCTGCCTGTAGAAACGGATTAGCCTGCGACCAGGCGCTTGGAATTCCACTCAATACCGATACCCAACCTGTAGTCCAATCGTACGCCCGCGCTCGAAACGTGCGAGATAGCCGACGCCTTGCGCGTCGAAAATATTGGAGGCATAGGTGCGGTCGGTCAGGTTCTTGATGAAAGCCGAGCCATACCACCCGGATTGTTTCAAGGACTCCCAGGACAGCATCGCGTTCCAGACCGACAAGCCGGGCGAACTGGCGAGTTCATCCTTGAACTGGGTGAAATAGATTTTCGAGCGATAGGCGTCTTCGACACGCACGCGCATTTGCACTCCGCCATCCAGCACGGACCAGGCGTATTGCGCGGCAACGGTCGCCGTGACATTGGGCGCGCGCGGCAGCGGATTGCCGGCCTGATCCTGCGGATTCATCCCCGGCGCGTGCGGATCGACGGTAAGGAACTCATCGAAGCGCGCCTTGAGCAACTGGACGTTGGCCGACAGTTCGAGTCGTGCGGTCGGAGTGGCGGCGATGCTGGCCTCGATGCCTCGGCTCGTGGCCTTGCCCGCATTCTCGATCACGGTTTGCAGCAACCCGCCATTATTCAGCATGACGGCCACCTGCATGTTCTCGTAGCGCGTATCGAACGCCGCCAGGCCGGCGCGTATCCGGCCACCCAGCCAATGTCCCTTGAACCCCGCCTCGTAGCTGACTGCCGTTTCTGGATCGAAGCCGGGTTGGAGCATGATGGTGTTGTATCCCCCGCTCTTGAAGCCCTTGGTCGCGGATGCGTACAACATGCTGTTGGCGCTGGGCGAATAATCGACGACGAGCTTGGGCGTCCAGGCGGACCAGCGCTTGCTGTCGCTCATGCTGGAAGTCAATATGCCGTTGGTATAGCCGCGCAGCGATTCGAGATTCTTGGTCTCCGAACTGAAACGGGCACCCGCCGTGACATGCCAGCGTTCGCCCAGCGCATAAGTGGCTTGCCCCCCGACGGCGAATGCATCGGTTTCGACGCTGGACTGCCAGTTGGTGCTTAAGCCCAGCAGCGGCAATGCCAAATCCCAATTGGGGGAGCTGCTGCGCTCATGCTGGTAGGAGGCCAGCGCCGTCCAGGTAAGCAGCCCCTGATCGTCGGAAGCCAGGGTGAACTCCTGGGAGAAAAAGCGCGACAGGGCAGTCACGCCGTTGCTCCCGACTTTCACGAAAGGGATTTCGGTGCCGTCCAGGTCGCTCCGTCTCACGTCGTAATCGGTCTTGGTGTATGCCGTCACCGAGGTAAGCCGCATAGCTTCGAAATCCCATTGGGCGGTCGCGCTGACGGCGGCCTGGGTCAGGCTGGCGTCCCCATCCTCGTTATGGCGGACGGTA
>Ga0172367_10004882_pt1 | contig 16444 bp, 25 predicted proteins | sample Lak10m_FD_114542 | JGI IMG/M metagenome (GOLD analysis project Ga0172367, IMG submission 114542) | Freshwater microbial communities from Kabuno Bay, South-Kivu, Congo - kab_022012_10m | ecosystem: Environmental > Aquatic > Freshwater > Lake | place: Democratic Republic of the Congo: South-Kivu...
CCAATCAATCCAGCATTAAATAATGTTCCAGATTCAGAATTGAAAATGGGAGCAGAAAACGTAGCAAAGCTGATGGTTGACGGATATGAGCAATTACACGTTTTTGGGAATAAATGGCTACAGATATCTCAAAGGAAGTTACGTAAAATGGTAGCTGAAGGGGAAATAGACCTATCTGTTCAAATACCGTACGAGTATGGAAAAACTATTTCTGCGGGAGAATTCATTCAAGAGTTCAATTCACAAAATCAAGATACGTTAACGGTATCTAAAGAATTTAAAAAAGAGGTAACGCCAGTTCTTACTAGAGTTCTTCAAAAAAGAGGAGCTGCTATGACAGACGAGCAATATCTTGGATTTTTAATTTTAAAAGATGTTGGTCTGAAAGCTATAATTGTTACTCAAGTAAGGTCTTCAATGAATGAAATGCTTAATGTAATTAAAGATTATACCCTTACTCTTAAAGAGAACGGTATGACAGCACCTCCTCCTCCGCCTTCTTCCACTCCAAAACCGAGTAAGCCAAAGCCAGCTGCTGACCCACAATTTGTAGAGCCAGAGCATACCTCTGAACGCTTTAATTTTGAAGACAATGAGACAGTAATGGCTGCAACCGTGCAAGCCCATAAAGTTCCAGATTCTGGTCGTGCCAAAGCGATGGCAGCTAGAAAAAAAGATGAGCAAATGAAAGCCGCTTTTGAAAAAACGCAAGGAATAAGTGCTTATGAGCAAGCTGCTCAAAATAAAAAAACGGGTAAGCGTGGCCGTAAGCCAAAAGATTACTTGAAAATGGATGAGGAGCAAATTGCAGAAGCAATTGTTTTAAGAGAAACAAAAAAATAGAAAAAGATAGAATTAAACTATTATATTAATAAATTTTATTTATGAAAAAGGAATTAGAAGAAATATATGAATTTTTGAAATTCAACTACACTTATGGGGATTTATGCGAAATTTCGGAACCTAACAAGTGGGAAGACAAGCCCTACGTAGCGTGTGACGAAAAAATAATTAATTACGAAGACGGATTTTATCATATTTCTGATTTGAGTAATATTCATAAAACCCTTCGCTTCAAAACAAAAGAAGAAGTTTTAGAATTTTATAATGGGCATAGCGAAGGCTATCAATTATACTTTGATACGCCAAGAAACACAGCCTTTGCCATAGGTAAGTTGACTACCATAATTAACCTTATGGGCGATAAGGAAACCCAAGATGCTTTCAATAACGCTATTTCTCAATTTCAAAAAACGTATAAGGTATCAGAAAATGCCGATGCGGATTAAAAGTAAAGAGTGGATTGCTTTTAAGGAGCAATTTTTGGCTATGCTTTCTGTTTTAGGGGATGAAACAGAGAATTTTGATTTTCCTGAAGAGTCTGAAAATTTTGAAATATTTGTAAGGAAATGTGAAGTGCACCCTACATTTATGAAAAAACAAGATTCATTTAAGGTAGAGTATGATTTTACTCTTTGTGAAACAAAAATCAGAACTTTATCCTTTTCAATATATCGGGATTCAGCAAGAATAGAAATGACATTAAAATCTGGAGAATTAAAAATTGACGAAGGAAAAGTAACATGGCAAGAGAACCTTTATTGATGGCTGCTTGCGGTAAGAAAGGCGTAGGTAAGAGCTATCAGCACATGATTTTAATGAACGGTTACGTAATGGGAGACCCCTATAAAGGCGTAAAGGGCAGAAAGTCATTGATAATGGACGTTAATGATGAATACGGGGTTTATGGTGTTCCAGCACTTTCTCTAAATGACGTTCCTCTGTATACAGTCCACCCTCAAATAGAAATTAGAAGAATACGACCTTTTCATCCAGACGGGCGAAGAATGACTCTTGACGAATGGGCGAATGCACTTTTTTATGTTCTAAATAGATTCCAGAACGGTTTGCTACTAATTGAGGACATTAATAAATTTATTGGAGACCACTTACCACACGATTTAGTAGGTGCTATTGCAACAAACCGTCACGCTGGATTAGATATTATACTTTCTTATCAATCACTTGGACGTATTAACACAAAAATCTGGGGTAATATGAATTTAATGCGTTTTCACAAAAACGTGGAAAGCGTTGAAAGACATAAAAATAAATTTCCAGATAAATATGAAATGATGCGTATTGCTGAAATCATAGTTAACAACGAATATCATAAGGGAAATAATCGTTTCTTCTTATACGTTGATATGGACGAAGGCAAAATTCGTGGGGAATTAAACCAAGACCTAATGACGGCTGGTATTGAACAATACGTTAACGAAAAGCATAATGAACTTACCAAGTCATATTTAGTACAAAGAGAAAACGGTAAAAAGAAACATAACGCTGAAACTGCTAAAGCAGAGGTAATGAAGCGTTTACAAACACAATATTTTCAATAGTTTTTCCTGACCAACCCTTACTAATCGCCCCTTTAAGTCTTGTTAGGGGCTTTTTTATTGAATTTTATACACAAATTCAACATACTCAAAGGTGTAGAAGAAAGTCAAAAAAAAACACTTGAAAAAGTATGCACTCTATTGAAAACGAATACTAAATTTACAATGCCTTGATTCTGAAATCAGGCAAAACAAAATTTTTAACCTCAAATCGTTCAAAAATGAACTTTAAGAAATTAGTTGGAGACGTTTTAGTAGTTACCGCTGGTGTAGCTCTTTACATGCTGGCTGTGAAGCCAATGCTTGACAAGGCTAAAATCGGTAGCTAATTAGAAGACAATTGAATTGGTTTTGTAATCAAATTCATCTAAAAATTAAAATTCAGTAAAATGAGTTCAATCCAACGCTATCTTCAGATGGCAAATCGTTCAGTGAACGAACAGTTTGTCGGTGTTGACGGGTTTATTGACGATGACATGTATTTTGCTGGTGACATGAATAACTGGTTTGCTGCCGAAGGCGAAGGTGCTGTTGCACCCGCTGCTGCACCCGCTGTTATGCGTTCACAGCCTTACATTATCACCGTTTCTAATGCGTCTAACGCTGCGGTTACAATTGATATTTTCGGTGCTTACATTAATTTGAACAACGCTGGCTTCAGTGCTGGTTCTTTGACTGTTAGTAACGTAACAATCACTTCTAACCTCTCTAACGTTACTTATTACAACTTGTTGAATCAGTCTAGCATCAGTCCTTTCACAATTGGAAGCACACTGATTAGCTCTGTGAATGGAACTACAAGCCAAGTGCTTCAACCCATCACGCTGACTACACAAGATGCAAACGGTAACCAAGCGGTGAAAATCTTAACACCAGTTGTTGACCCATATCAGAACCAGTCTGGTATCGTTGACCTGAAGCAACCATTTAGAATTGACGGCTTCACAAAGCTGACTTTCTCTATCTATGCTTCTACCAGCGTTCAGTTCCAGTTCTATCCTTCTGATACAATCAACGTTGCACGTGGATTGGGTGGTAACCCAGTTAGCAAGCAATACGGTAGTCCAAAGATTATCAGACCAGCTGCACGCTAATTTTAGCGGAAAAATAAAAAAAGGGGCTGAAGCGGGATTTTCTCTTGCTTCGCCCTTTTTTACATTGAATTAGTTAAATTTGTTGTATGTCAAATTCAAGAGTAAACATTTATAGTTATACTGCTGCTTCAAACCCATACTTTGTTAAGTCGCTGGCTCACAAATACGGGTATGAATATCAAAAAGACCAGTCTTTAGCGACTGTTTTGCAACAGCTAGTAAGTTATGAAGGAGAGCCAGTCTTGATGGAGATTATTGAGAATAGTCCCGACAAAGACCTTTTTATGGAATACTTTGAAAAAAAGTTATCCAAAAAAGAAGAGGATAAGAAAATAAGTCAACCAACAGAACTTGCTTCATACATGAACTTTACGGGTCAGTTGGCTGCGGTTCAACAACTTCAGGAAAATAAAAAAATTACTACAGAGACTAGCTTGATGGTTCTTGCTGGTGCTGTATTGATTGCTTTTGCAATCGTAACTACTAAAAAGTAAATTATGGCACTAGATGCACTACAAGTTACTAGAACCTTACTCGCATATCAAGTTGTTAACGATAAAGAATCGTTAGTAAAACTACTTAAAAGAAACGGAGTTGAGGTTCCTACAAACGCAACTGATACAGAAATTACTTCAGCTGCATTGTTTACCTCTGGTAAGAGTCCGAATTTCAAAAAAGAATTAGCAGCTCTTTTATCTGGTAATGCAAAATCAGCTGGTCAAGAGTTTGCTTCATTTGTAGGTCAGGAAATGGGCTTTACTGGACTTGACGATTTTTCATTCACGGGCGGAGAAGAATTTTTTAATAGTAATGGACAGTTAACTGGATTAAGTCAGTCAATTAATCAAGGGGTCAAGTCAGGAGCTATCAAAACGAAAACCCCTCCGAAAAAGGATAAAACTGGTGCTGGTAGAGCACTTGCATCTATAGGTGGTTTCTTTAAAGACAATATTTTAACCAGAGAAAATGTTGATACAGCCGTACAAATCGGTTTGACTAAAATAAATACAAAGACTCAAAATAAAGCGAATCAAGTAGCTCAAGAGGGTCTTGTAATTCAGCAATATCAAGACGATATTCGGAATCAACAAGGTTCAAAAGGGAAAGGTGGTCTTGGAACTGGTGCTTGGGTTGCTATTGGTTTAGGTGTAGCTGCTATCGTAGGAATCGGTATTTTCTTCGCAACTAGAAAAAAATAATTTATGAAGTCAAGAGATATTTTATTAATCACTGTAATCGGACTTGCTGCTTACTACTTACTCATGGGTAAGAAGAAGCCATTAAAAAAAGAAGATTTGCCAGCGGGTTCTGGTGGGTCAAAAGCTCCAACTATGAAAGGTACGGGTGCTCCAACATCTCCAACTGGTAATGGTGGACAGAAATCCCCAGTAACGGTTGACGATTTGAGTAAAAGGGTAAAGCCAGCTTTCGTTGCAACTGATTATGTAATGCCTGAAATTGAAAAGCCAGCTTTAAGAAAACCCGTTGAAATACAAGCTTTGAATGTAATACCAAGTGTATATGACAGAGGGGTAAACCAACCGTTGGCTAACAAAGACCAATACTATGCCAGCTTTGCTGGACAGTGCAGTGAGGACATTCAAACTGCTTGCAAATGTGCTTCTACAAAAAAAGAAAAATTTCAAATAGACATTCCAAAACTACCATAAATGTCAGAGGCTAAAGAAATACTAGATAAACTAAAAAATCTTAAATCCACTTCTACTTCAATTGATATGAAGAGAAGAAAAGGATTAGTAAATGGAGGCTTAATAGGTATGGCTGGGGGCGTATTGATTGGTCTTACCAGAAACTACAATCTTATTTCTTCAGCGGTAGTAGGAGCACTAATTGGTGGTCTCGTTACTTCTGTCATACTTCCAAAATCTGATGACTAATGGCAAAAAACATTACGAAACTAGTAGCTGGAGCACTTGCAGTAGTAGGTGCTTATTTTATTTTTAAATACTTTCAAAAGCCAAAGACAGTAAAAGGAAGTTCAGAAAATAATACTGACACTACAAAAGATACTACTCCGAAGCCAACCAACGGATTTCCTTTAAAAAAAGGAAGTTCAGGTAGAATGGTTTCGTCCATTCAACAATGGATTTTAAAAATTGACCCTACACTACTACCTAAATATGGTGCAGATGGAAAATTTGGAAGTGAAACAGAATCGGCTTTAAACAAGCTTATTGGTAAAAAAACTGTTGATTCTAATTCAGATATTGATAAACTCATATTGAAATACAATCAAAAAAAATTCCCTTTAGTAACTTCTCCAGCGGGGGGGGGTTCTCCAGTTTTTAAACCTTTTGGAACAATTTAAACAAAAAACAACCATAAAATGGAAAACACGGTTAAAGAAAAAGATTTAACTGCAAACCAATTGTATAAAACTTATAGAGATGAAGGAGGCACTTTAAAATTTTCAGACTGGTTGACAAGAGAAAAAACGAAAGGAATTTTTCCTATAAACTCAAATCTGAATGAAGAAGTGCAAGAGACACTAAAAAAAGTAAAACAAATGAAAAAAACTTATTTAGGATTTCCAGTTTCCACTTTGCTTATTGCGGGTGGTGTAATCATATTAGCTGTTGTGGCAGCAAAAATGTTTAAAAAGAAATAATTTATGAAATACGGTAAATTACTTTTAGGAGTTGTACTTGGAGCTGTAGGAATGCACCTTTTACATGCTATGGGTTTTATGGGTAAAAAAAAGGTAGAGTCCAAAGACCAGCCTACAGAAGAAAAAAATAATCCTGAAGCTGCTTATTCTGACCCTTTGAGGAAAAAGTATGATATCGTGCTTAAGCCTAACAAGTATACCAAAAAAGTAGTGCAAGAGGCAAAAAACCTTACTAGAGGCCGTTATGAAGTGGATTTAAATAAAGTAAAGCAACCCGTATCTATTTAATATGGTATTTACGCTTTGGACAAGATATGAGCCTATAATGATTAAGGTGGTCGTTCAAACAACCTCACCCCAAGAGATTGTATTGAAAGTTTATGACCCTAATCAAGCAAATACATTTTTTACTAATAGGGAAAAGACTGTTAACGGAGTAGAGGAGCTTTTTGTAAGAATGCCACTTTCTCCAAATGTTGCCAAACTTGACGTTTACAACAAGAAAAACGGTAACCTTCCCAAAGGGCAAGACCCAACTTTTACAGTTTTGGGTATCAAAAAGGACGATTTGGATATTACACTTCCAAAGACAAAAATGGACACTTTTGCTGTTCGTAATTTTGTTGCCTTTGCTCAAAAGTTCTCTTATAATGCTGGCTGGTTATCGGCTCCAAAAGATTATTTGAGCTCTGTTGGTGCGTTCAAAATTGAATACTTGCCCCAGATTATTAATTTCAAGGGCGAGAAAATGTCTACTCCCGCAAGAATTAGTACAAAAAACGGAAGGATTCAGGTGTCCCAGCAAGCGTTTCGTGAGTATACAATACCCATGCGTATGGCTATTCTGCTTCATGAATTCAGTCATTATTATTTGAATTCTGATATTTCGGATGAAACTGAAGCTGACCTTAATGGGATTACCATTTATTTAGGGTTAGGCTATCCTATCCGTGAAGCATATCAGGCTTTTACTAGCACATTCGTTGGCCACCCAACTGAACAAAACAAACAACGTTACGATATTATTGATAAATTTATAAGAGATTACATTCAAGAGTATAAAATAAAGGATGTATACGCTAAATAATTAAAAATGGCACAAAGTAAAGCATTAGGATTTTGGAGTGATTTACCAGCATGGGCAAAAGGAATAATTGCAGTTGGTGGATTGGCGATTGTATATTTTACTAGTAGAACCATAATTAAAAAAATAAGTTCTCTTAAAGAATCTAAAGACTCAAAGGAAGTAACTAAAGATGCAAAATCGGATAGAACTGAATTAATAAGAAAAGGATTAAGACCATCATTCAGAGAAACACAATATAAAGGCTGGGCAAATTCAATGGAAGAATCTTTTGAAGGATGCGACTCCAATATAAATGTTACGTGGGGAGCCGATTCTCCGTTAGGTAAGGTTTCATCTTGGAGTACAAGTGGCTATAAAGTAGCAACAATATTTAACCAATTAAAAAATGATGTTGATTTCCTTGATTTAACTATTGCATGGGGTGTTCGCACTTATGATGCGTGTGGTATACTTACGGGTGATGTAAAGGATGCGGATTTGTTCAAGGCAATTGACAATGAACTTAATGATAGAGAAAGAAGGAACTTAAACACAATTCTTGCTAAAAAGGGTATTACCTACAAAATTTAAAGAATTTATGAATAAAACACTCAAAGGAATATTAGCGGTTACTATAGTCGGTGGATTGGTATATTTAGCATATACACAATCAAAAGGAAATTTCGGAAAATATGTATTAATTATAACGGAAAAGGGTAATGCAGAAAATGCTCAAAAACTTTTAACATTTGATGAAAAATTTTTAAAAGAGTGGGCTAAAGCATCAAAAAAAGATTTTCCAACTTTTGAGTATCAAGGTAAAACTTACAATACGAAGGGGGGAAAAATAAAAAATTAGCAACAAAAGGTATTACTTATAAAATTTAATTTATGCCAGCACCAGCAGCAATTTTTTTAGCACCAACAGCGGGTGGAGTAGTTTTGTTAAGCAAGAAAAAACAAGCAAAAAGAGCTCAAGCAGCTTCCAATAAGTGGTCAACTCAATTTCCATTAGTTGACGATTTTGCTTCACAAAAAGCTATGCTTGATAAAGCTCAATTGCAATTAAAAACATTACAAGCTCAAGGTGGTAAGTCAAAACAAGTTAAAGCTGAAATTGCTCAATTATCCAAATGGATAGGAGTTATGAAAGCTCAAGCGAAGGATTTGAAGACGGGAATGGACATGGCTAGTACAAATGTACAGAAAGCTCCTTCCCCAAATGCAATTTCTCAATCGCAACTGCCAGTAACTCAAGTGGGTTCTGGTGTTGAAAATGCTCCAACTGGCGTTACTACAAGTGATGTTGCTGAAAATGTAGCAAATGGCGATAATTTAGCAACAGCTACAAAAAAACCTACTAATTGGTTACTAATTGGTGCACTTGCGGTAGGTTCTATCGTTGTATTTAGAATGTTAAAAAAATAAGTTTATGGCAATAGACATGATTGAAAATAATGAGTTAGGTGCTCTTGCTCCAAGCAGACTTGGTTTGAGAGAATTCGCTGACGATAATTGGGCGTATAAAAATTATACTGGGGGAGAAGATTTTTTCAATCTTTTCGGTAGTCGTAAAACTAAAAGAGAAAAATACAGCAGCTGGGCAAGAGCTAAATTTGAAAACCTCCCAACAGACTGTGACAATATTCAGAGAAGTATTGATATAATCAATAATGAACTTCAATTACTTGTAAAGCAAAAGCAAACGCTGAATATTAAAACACAAATAAACGAGACCAATCAAATTTTAGCAGAATATAAGAGGCAGCAACTTCAACAAGATTGCGAAAAAAAATTAACTGAAGCTAAAACAGCTGCCGAAAGAGAGGAAACACTTGATACACTTACTAAATTGAGTGACGTTTCTGTTGGAAAAGCACAGCAAGAACTTGCTGGACTTCAAGCGGGTTTATCACCTGAAGAGGCTGCTTCTCAAGCAAAAATGAAAAACTACTTGCTTTATGGCGGTTTGGGTCTTGGAGCAATCCTTTTGTTTGCGTTAATTTCAAGAAGATGAAAGCGTTAAAAACGATATCAGTATTTGCTGGTTTAGGTCTTATCGGGTATGCTATTTACCGCTATTACCTAAAGCAAATTGATTTTATTAAGGATATCACCTATCAGGTAACTGGTCTAAAAATTAGAGAATTTAAGAAAAATAACATTTCTCTTGATATCACGGCTTTGATTTTTAATGCTTCTAACGTGGAGGCGGTAGTTACGCAAATGTATCTGGACGTATTTATCAACGGTATCAAGGTTGGTAACGTAAACGAAATCAAAGACATACCAATAAAACCCAAGCAATCAACAACGATACAGTTTAACTTTTCTTTTGACCCTCAATTAATTGCCAAAAATATTGTAGATTTGGTGACGTTAAGTGTGGCTGCAAAAGATATCGTAATTGATATCAAGGGCTATATTCGGGTAAAGAGTGGCTTTTTGAGCACTCCTTTGCCATTTGAATATAGAAACAATTTAAAAAGCTACTTAAAATAACCCCAAATGGGAGCAACGAATGTACATACACAAACGCTATCCTCTGGTAGCTTAACTATATCAGCCTCTGACAATGTTGTTAGGGTAAGTGTTATTTGTAAAAGTGGAACGGTAACAGCAACTGGAAGTAGCAGCTTTCAAGGAACAGCTTCTTCGCCAGTTGAATTTACTACTGGAGAGGGAATCACTTTAACAGCACCTTCTATTACGCAACCTATTGATGGGTTCACGATAAGTGCAGCATCAGGTGTTGCAGAACTAGTAATTTCTTATCAATAAAAATAAAAACTATGGCAAACTACACTGTATCAGAACCACAACGTAAAGAAGACGGAACTTTTTTAGTTAGCTTACTTTCAGAAGACGGAACAGTTCTTGCTGAAGGCGAAGGAGCTAGTCAAGAAGAAGCAGAAGCGGATGCGAAATCCAAACTTTAATTAAAACAAAAAAACCATAAAAATGCAAGACTTCATTACAAACGAAACCAAAAAAATCTTCAGCAAAGCAATTAAGCGATATGCGAAAAATGATGGTATAGAAGAAGAAAATGTGTCCATTCTACTTCATTTATTTGACGAAGGAGAAGTGGACGAAAACGGAGATTTGGTAAGACATGTGGGTTACAAAATTTGTCATAATTATATGCCCGTAAAAAGCGTATCAATTATGGAAATTCTGGGGGTAAAAATTGATTTAAAAATGTATTCAGTTTTTGTTCCGCCACAGATTAAAAATATTTTAGAAAACTTTGAAGCCGAAACTGGCTCAAAAGATATTGAGGTAGGAGTTTATTTAGACAGAGAAGATTCTGACGAGGTAAACTACTTCTTATTTAATAATGGTAAAAAAGTTAAAAATTTTAAATTAGAACAAGTCTTAAAATTAGAAGTAACATGATGGGATGCTGTGCTTTTGGATTTTATAGTTATAACACCAAACAAATTACTCAAATTAATAGGTTTGGTTTTTGCGTTTTAAGACTATCATAAAAATAAAAATCCATGAGTACAACATTTCTAGGAGGAGACGGATTCGGTTTTATAGGCGGAGGTGCTGGTGGCGGTGGTGGTACTGGCTCTTCAGGAACTAGTGGAACAAGCTTCGGCAGTTCTGGTACTAGCGGTTCGGCTGGTACTTCAGGACTGACTGGTTCTTCTGGCACTTCGGGAGAAAGCGGAACCTCTGGACTTTCTGGCACTGCGGGTACAAGTGGATTTACTGGTACTTCAGGTACAAGTGGAGAAACGGGAACAAGCGGAACCTCTGGTGAGACTGGAACAAGCGGGGAAAGCGGAACTTCAGGCGAATCTGGTACTTCAGGCGAAGACGGTAGTAGTGGTACCAGTGGAGAGGACGGTACCAGTGGCACCAGCGGGGATAGCGGAACAAGCGGAACCTCTGGTGAGACTGGAACAAGCGGAGAAAGCGGTACTTCTGGCGAAAGCGGAACTTCTGGTACTTCTGGCGAAAATGGAACTTCAGGATTGGATGGAACAAGTGGAACATCTGGTCAAAACGGAACTAGTGGCGAAAATGGCACAAGTGGAACCTCTGGTACAAGCGGAACACACGGTAGTGACGGTTCTAGTGGTACTTCAGGATTAACTGGTACTTCAGGCGAATCTGGCTCATCAGGAACCTCTGGGGAGTCTGGCACTTCAGGACAAAATGGTACAGCGGGAACAGACGGCTCTTCTGGTTCTTCGGGAACTTCAGGCGAAAGTGGAACCTCTGGAACTAGCGGTGAGGGTGGTACTAACGGAACAGACGGTTCCTCTGGTACTTCTGGCGGAACGGGTACTTCAGGAACGGACGGTTCCTCTGGTACTTCTGGTGCATCAGGAACTTCTGGCGTAAACGGAACTAGCGGAACAGATGGTTCTTCAGGAACTTCTGGGTCTAGTGGTGAAACGGGCACAACTGGTACTTCTGGCTCCAGTGGTGAAACGGGTACCTCTGGAACGGACGGTTCTAGTGGAACAAGCGGATTTGAAGGTACTTCAGGTACAAGCGGTGCCAATGGCACTTCTGGTGTTGACGGTACTTCTGGTGCATCAGGCTCAAGCGGAACTTCAGGCACAAGTGGCTCTTCTGGCGAATCTGGAACTAGCGGTACGGACGGTTCTTCAGGAACCTCTGGTGAAACGGGTACTAGTGGTACTTCAGGTGCTGACGGTACTTCGGGTTCCTCTGGAACAAGTGGAGAAAGTGGTACTTCAGGTACTTCAGCCTCTTCTGGAACTTCAGGTAATACTGGTACAGCGGGTACAGACGGTTCTAGCGGAACTTCTGGCGAAACGGGAACAAGCGGAGAAAGTGGTACTTCAGGTACAGACGGTTCAAGCGGAACGGACGGTTCTTCTGGAACTTCTGGCGTTGACGGTACAAGTGGCCAAAGCGGAACAAATGGTACGGACGGTAGCTCTGGCACATCAGGTCAGTCTGGTACCAGCGGAGAAAGTGGCACTTCAGGTATTGACGGTACCTCTGGTTCAAGTGGAACAAGTGGTACTTCAGGTATAGACGGAACTTCAGGAACTTCTGGACAGAATGGTTCAAGTGGTACTTCAGGTACCTCTGGCTCCTCTGGTACAGACGGTTCTTCTGGTACTGACGGCTCAAGCGGTACTTCGGCAGCTGACGGTACTTCTGGTACTGACGGCTCCTCTGGCACTTCTGGTGCTGACGGGGATGCTGGTACTTCTGGTACTAATGGTTCTTCTGGAACCAGCGGTGAAGACGGTACTTCAGGTGCTGACGGTACTTCTGGTATTGACGGTACCTCTGGAACAAACGGTTCAAGCGGAACTAGTGGCGATTCAGGTACAAGCGGTATTGATGGAACAAATGGAACCGATGGTTCTTCAGGGACTAGCGGAACTTCAGGTATAGACGGAACTAGCGGAACAGACGGTTCTTCTGGAACTTCAGGTGTTTCTGGAACTTCAGGAGAAAGCGGAACTTCAGGCACTGACGGTTCTAGTGGCACAGATGGTAGCTCTGGTACTTCTGGCTCTAGTGGTACATCTGGCACAGACGGTTCTTCAGGAACTTCTGCTGAATCAGGTACTTCAGGGACAAGTGGTACTAGCGGTGAAGACGGTACTTCAGGAACAGACGGCTCTTCAGGAACATCTGGTTCTTCAGGAGAGAGTGGAACAAACGGAACAGACGGCTCAAGCGGTACTAGCGGTGAATCTGGTACTAGCGGTACTTCGGCAGCAGACGGTACTTCTGGTATTGACGGAACCTCTGGCACTTCTGGAACTAACGGCTCTAGCGGTACTTCAGGTACTTCAGGCTCGTCTGGTACTGACGGTAGCTCTGGAACTTCAGGAACGGATGGTAGCTCTGGTACTTCTGGCGAATCTGGTACTAGTGGTACTTCCGCAGCGGACGGAACTTCGGGAACAAGTGGGGATGCTGGTACTTCTGGTATTGACGGAACTTCTGGTACTTCAGCACTAGACGGTACAGCTGGTACAAGTGGAACGAACGGTTCTTCAGGAACCTCTGGCTCTTCAGGCTCTTCTGGTACGTCAGGTGAAACGGGCACTTCAGGAACAGACGGTTCTTCTGGTACTTCTGGTGAATCTGGCACAAGTGGTACAAACGGCTCTAGCGGAACTAGTGGTGCTGATGGCACTTCAGGAATAGACGGCACTTCAGGAACTTCAGGTACTTCTGGTTCTTCAGGAACAAGTGGTACAGACGGTTCTTCTGGTACGTCAGGCGAAAACGGAACTAGCGGTACTTCTGGTTCTTCAGGAACAAGTGGTACAGACGGTTCTTCTGGTACGTCAGGCGAAACGGGCACTTCAGGTACAGACGGTTCCTCTGGTACTTCGGGTGAGTCAGGAACATCTGGAACAGATGGCTCAAGTGGAACTTCAGGCACAAGTGGCTCTTCTGGTACTTCGGGCTCTTCAGGAACCTCTGGCGAAACGGGTACTTCTGGAACGGACGGTTCCTCTGGTACTTCGGGTGAGTCAGGAACCTCTGGAACTGACGGAAGCTCTGGCTCTAGTGGTACTTCTGGCACCTCTGGGTCTTCGGGAACTTCAGCCACAGACGGTTCTTCAGGAACCAGTGCCAATGACGGTACTTCTGGCTCTAGCGGTACATCTGGTTTTGACGGAACTAGCGGAACAGACGGAAGCTCTGGTACCTCTGGAACAGACGGTTCAAGTGGAACTTCTGGAGAATCTGGTACTTCTGGCACTTCTGGTCAAAGCGGAACTTCAGGTTCAAGTGGAACAAGTGGTGCTGACGGTACTTCAGGGTCTAGTGGTACTTCGGGAACGTCAGGTTCAAGCGGAACAAATGGTTTAACGTGCGGAAGCTACACGCTTACTGGCGTTGGAACTATTAACTATAGCTACGAAGATTGTGCTGGAAATAATCAAAGTGCTCAAAAAGCTGTTCCTATAGTAAGTATTACATTCTGTGCAATAGTAGGTACAGTTATTTACGATAGTGGTACATTAACATACAACGGAGTTTGCTCTGGTACTTCAGGTACTAGCGGTACAAGTGGAACATCTGGTACTTCAGGCTCAAGCGGTACTTCAGCAACTTCTGGTTCTTCAGGAACATCTGCAACTGACGGCTCAAGCGGAACAAGCGGGTCTTCTGGTATTAGTGGCGATGCGGGTACAAGTGGAGAAAGCGGGTCTTCTGGTACTTCTGCAACCTCTGGCTCTAGCGGTACAGACGGTAGCTCTGGCACTTCAGGAAGCTCTGGTACTTCAGCGACTTCTGGCTCTAGTGGTACATCTGCAACAGACGGTTCTTCGGGAACAAGTGGTGATGCGGGTACAAGTGGTACTGACGGCTCAAGTGGTACTTCAGCAACTTCTGGTTCTAGTGGTACTTCAGCAACTTCTGGTTCTAGTGGTTCTTCTGGTACTTCAGCAACAGATGGCTCAAGTGGAACGAGTGGTGATGCGGGTACAAGTGGTACAGACGGCTCAAGCGGTACTTCGGGAACAGCTGGCTCCTCTGGTTCTAGCGGTTCTTCTGGTACTTCAGGCACTAGTGGCTCTTCAGGTACTTCCGCAACAGACGGTTCTAGTGGTACGAGTGGTACTGACGGCTCTTCAGGTACTTCAGGCTCCTCTGGTACAAGCGGAACAGACGGAAGCTCTGGCTCTAGTGGTACCTCTGGTACTTCAGGGTCTTCGGGCACTTCAGCGACAGACGGCTCTTCGGGAACAAGTGGCACTTCAGGTTCTTCAGGAACTTCAGGAAGTAGCGGTACTTCTGCAAGTTCAGGTTCTTCAGGCTCAAGTGGTACAGCGGGTACTTCAGGTTCTAGCGGAGCTAGTGGTGTGGCGGGTGGTCAAGTTTACTATCTGAATCAATCTGCAAACACGAATAGTGCTTTTGGTACTCCAACTTATAAACAATGGTCACCAAATGCAAGTGGTGGAACGGAGCAGACTGTTACTTTATCAGTTGCTGGTTCTACAAGAACGTTAATAGCAACGTTTGCTACTGATTCAAATGTACCAAACATTACTAGCATTCCTTCTGGTCTTTGGGCTTGGGTAAACCACTTTTCAATAAATTCAAACGGAAATTTAGCAGTAGATGTAGAATTATATAAATACACCGTAGGTGGAGTATCAACTTTGTTAGGAACTACAAATCTTGATACAGAATCAATGTCAAATGGTGTTATCAAGGAGTTCTTTACAGATTTATTCTTACCACAAACGGGATTGAACGCTACCGACCGACTTTATTGTCAAATTTATGTAGAACACGATGGTGGGTCGGCTGCTAACGTTACATTCTATACCGAAGGAACAAGTAATTATTCATACGCTCAAACCACATTTGCAGCTCCAAGTGGAACAAGTGGAACGAGTGGTGCCAACGGTACAAGCGGAACAAATGGTTCCTCTGGAACAGACGGTTCAAGTGGTACTTCAGGTACTTCTGGTTCCTCTGGAACAGCGGGTACTTCAGCTAGTTCTGGTACTTCTGCAACGGACGGCTCCAGTGGAACTTCAGGATTAGACGGCACTTCAGGAACAAGTGGTTCCTCTGGTACAGCGGGTACTTCAGGTAGCTCTGGAACTAGTGCAAGCTCTGGTTCAAGTGGTTCAAGCGGAACTTCAGGAACTGACGGTTCCTCTGGAACTTCAGGTATAGACGGAACTAGCGGAACAGACGGAAGCTCTGGTACTTCAGGAACGAGTGGCTCTTCAGGAAGCTCTGGAACTTCAGCAACCTCTGGTTCTAGCGGTACGTCAGCAACTGACGGCTCTTCAGGAACTTCAGGAGAAAGCGGTACTTCAGGAACTGACGGGTCAAGTGGTACTTCTGCAACTTCAGGTTCTAGCGGTTCGTCAGGAACTAGCGGAACAAGTGGCTCAAGCGGAACGTCAGCAACCTCTGGTTCTTCGGGTACAGACGGCTCTTCAGGAACAGACGGCAGCTCTGGTACTTCAGGAACAAGTGGCTCTTCGGGTTCATCAGGAACGTCAGCCTCTTCAGGTTCAAGCGGAACTTCAGCAACCTCTGGCTCTAGCGGAACATCAGCTTCAAGCGGTTCTTCGGGGACTTCTGGAACATCTGGTTCAAGCGGAACTTCAGGAACTGACGGTTCTTCTGGAACAAGTGCAACGGACGGTTCAAGTGGAACATCAGGAGTAAACGGTACTTCTGGAACGAGTGGCTCCTCTGGAACTAATGGCTCTTCTGGAACCTCTGCAACTTCAGGCTCTTCTGGAACATCAGCTTCAAG
>Ga0172367_10004883_pt1 | contig 16444 bp, 14 predicted proteins | sample Lak10m_FD_114542 | JGI IMG/M metagenome (GOLD analysis project Ga0172367, IMG submission 114542) | Freshwater microbial communities from Kabuno Bay, South-Kivu, Congo - kab_022012_10m | ecosystem: Environmental > Aquatic > Freshwater > Lake | place: Democratic Republic of the Congo: South-Kivu...
CTAAAATTTGTTGAAACCTTTCCGCATTGTGATCCAAAAAATGATCCAAAACAGCAATCTTGACACCCTCTTCAGATACAGTACGAAGACTGTCTAAAAGCACGTTTTCCATATTCATCATTTCCATCTCCGAATGTTGATTCGGCTTAATAGCGATAATGGCCGCAAGTTTGACCTCCGGGTCATCGCTGTTCTGAATTATATCGGCAAGGTCGACCGCATGACCGCTCCAATCGATCTCGTGAATCAACTCCCTCCTGATTTCGCTATTTTCTTTGTCGTTCGTTGCGATGCGGATCAATTCCGGCATCAACTCAGGTACGCCCAATTGCGCTAAGATTGCAAAAGCTCGTTGGCGTTGCTGTGGATTGGTGCTATTCATCTGCTGGTAAACGCGCTCCAATTTCTCGGGATCAAACCCAGCATTTACATTTTGTCCCTGTGATTCAGTCAGACACTCCATAGCGGCGCCGTTTTTTTCTTTATCTATGTCCACATCCCGGGTTCCAGTGATGGCTTGGGTTGAAACACCGATCTGCTCACCCTGACGCGACATATGGTCAGAGCCAACCAGCCCTCCCGTTTTCAACACCTCTTCATACGCCATGGTAGGCAATTGTCTCAGGGACTCACCCGAAGTCCGCGCATACCAGAAACCAGCACAAAACCCCAGGACGACATTGATCAAGCCGGTTACCAGATTGCCAACAATCGAATTTTTCTTCATCAGCCACTCAAAAAAAAGGGCCTCGATTCGAGGCCCCAAAATGTTACTTTTCCAAAAAATACACAGAATTGGTATATTTTGACATTCCGTGTGCTTATCGCGACTTCGTTTTCGTGGAAACTTGTTTGCAGTTTTTACCCTGAGCATTGAGGGCACAGACTTCGTAATGATACTGGGTGTTACGTGTCAAACCAGTGTCTGGATATGAGGCACTGTCTTTCTTCAGAACGGAAACAATTGTCTTCCATTTTTCATTGTTGCCTTCCTTTTTTCTCTTGATTTGATAAGAGGATTCATTGGGAGAATCTTTCCATTTCAAGGTGATGCTGCTCTTGGATTGTGCTTTGGCTTGCAGATCCGTGGGGGCTTCGGCGGGTTTTGGTTTGGGGGTGGGAGAATTTTTGCTCAACCAATCGAGCGGATTTATCATCACTTGATAGCCGACACCATTTTTTTTCAAATCGCATTTTCCCGTGCTGCCATCACGCGCATCATCGATGTACCCAGGCACGTTGTTTGTTCCAGTCCCTTCGTGTAAACCGAGATGAAGATGTTGGCCACTCTTTGGGGGCCAAGCTGACATTACTTGCCCAAGCGGTGTTGAGGGGCTTACTGGACCACTTTTTACTTGAGCATTAATATGCCCATAGGTTACCACAAACTTGGCACCATCACCTGTTTGGTGCTGAATTAATACAACATCGCCCCACTTAGGTCCCCAGAGTGGTCCAGCGTATAAAACGGTGCCAGCCCCAACGGGATAGACGGGGTCTCCCGCGGACATGTTGATGTCTATACCCAGATGCGCTTCATATTTGTCAAGATAATACGTGTAAAAGTTGAACGATCAGAGTTTGTGCAACCAGTGCTGTAAGCGCCGAAATTCGCAGTAATTTCAATTTTTTCATACGATTTGCCACTCTTGGGACTTGCCCACCCATTCGGCCAATCCACTGAGCGAGTCTTGTCGAAAGCCTGTGCATCGTCCGGGTTGGTCAGCACCATTCCAACCGCAAGCGCACACAATGTGCAAGAAACAAGCCGCTTCCCCCTGACAGCAAGGCTGTCTAGCGATACTCTGGAATTATTTTTCATTGTCATCTCCACATTGTTATGCTTTTGCCTAAAAGCCGCCCTGATTCCAAGGCAAAATGAGCCTACCCCCACCCGCAAACTTTGTCAACTTTGTCTGTTGTGATCTTGCCGAGTAGCCAAAACGTATTAATCCGTTTAGTTCCCGAGAATAAATGACTTGTAAAAATCGGTAAAAAAAGGCCGGGGCTATTTCAACCCTAAACTGAAAGCACTTCCCAACTGAGGAATGAGTGTGCAGCCAGAGGGTTTAGCAGCGGCTCCACCACCTCCAAAAACTTCTCCTTACTCAGCTCACCAAATTGCCTATGCACGATTTGCCCCTGCGCATTTACCATCAAGGTAAAAGGCACGGCATTAATTAAATTGCCCAATTGCTGTGACAGCTGGCTACCTGCATCGCCAGCAATCAAAATCGGATAATTGATGGGGATGGTTTTTAAATAATCGGCCACCGACTGCTGGTCATCCACTGCAATACCGACAAATTGCACATTTTGACTCTGGTAAGCTTGTTGCCACTGTATGAACTCGGGAATTTCTTTTAGGCAAGGCCCGCACCAGGTCGCCCAAAAATTAATCACCAAGACTTTGCCTTGCCATTGTTCAACCGCTTGCATTTGGCCATTGGTGTCCGGAAAGCTGAAATGCAATTGCGCAGCAGGGGGTGACTGAGGCTTGGTCAGATGCATTTCTTGTTGCAACCAGAATCCACTCAGCATGGCTACAACAGCGGCTACTCCGAAAATCAGTTTAATATTCATAATTGTTTTATCGAATTGACGAAGGTAGCGGCATCCTGAAAACCGATCACCCGTTGCTGCGATTGCTCCTGGCCTTCGGCATTAAAAAAGATGATGCCTGGCGGCCCAAACAAACCAAACCGCTGTAATAAGGCTTGGTCATCCTCGTTGTTGGCAGTCACATCGGCCTGGATCAGCACAAAATCTTTCAGCTGTTGTTTGACTTGTGGATCGGTAAAGGTGTAGGCCTCCATTTCCTTACACGACACACACCAATCCGCATAAAAATCCAGCATCACCGCTTGTTTACTAGCTTTGGCTTGCGCCAGTTTTTGCTCAAGTTCGGCGATGCTGCGTATGCGTTGAAATTGCAATCCGGTTTTGGCTTCCGCTTGACCGGAAAATGCCAGCCCAGCCAGCGGTTGCAATGGATTGGTATTACCCGCACTCAAACCGATCAGCTGCAAAATACCCATAGTCAACAGGATCAAACCGCAGCCTTTCCATAATTTCTTCCAACCAGATGCGGGATGTGGCAAGGGCTCGATGGCGTTTAGATAAATCGCCGGAATGATCAACAACATCGCCGTCAGTAACATGGTGACAGCAGGCGGTAAAATCCGTGACAACATCCAGGTCGCCACGGCCAGCATCACCACCCCAAACACGGCTTTGGTGGCGTTCATCCAGGCCCCAGCTTTAGGTAATAATTTCCCCGCAGAAGCGCCGACGATTAATAAGGGCACACCCATGCCCAAACCCATCACAAACAACGCAGAGCCGCCTAACACCACGTCGCCGGTCTGACCTATGTAAATCAACGCAGCCGCCAGTGGTGCTGCCACACAAGGGCCGACGATCAAAGACGATAGCGCGCCCATGATGGCCGCCCCCCAATAAGAGCCATCTCGATGATGTTCACTGCTGTTATGTAGTTTTGATTGCAACGCTGAGGGCAATTGCAACTCATAAAAACCAAACATAGAAAACGACAGCAACACAAACAGTCCGGCAAAGGTGGCAATAACCCAAGGCTCTTGTAAAGTGGCTTGCAGATTACTGCCGAACAACGCCGCCAGAATCCCGAACACGGTGTACATCAAAGCCGAAGCCAGCACAAAACTGCTGGACAACAAAAAGGCTTTGCGGGTGCTGATGTGGTGGCCGTGTCCGACGATAATGCCGGATAAAATCGGGATCATCGGAAATACACAAGGGGTATGCGCCAATAACAAGCCAAAGCCAAAGAAACTCAACAAGGTCAAGACCAGGCTATCCTGTTTCAAGGCGTTGACTATTTTGTCCTGCTCCGAAATAGCGACACTAGCCTTGGCTTTTTCGACCGGTGCAGCCAAGGTTTCAGCCTGAGGCAATGACAACAACACTTTACTGGTCATGGGCGGATAACAAACACCCCGATCAGCACATCCCTGGAACTTGGCAATCAAGGTTTGGTTTTCTGCCGCCAACCCGGCACGGATGATTGGCACATCCAGGCTGAGTTCATGGCGATAAACTTCCACATCGCCAAATTCTTCATCATGATGCGCTTCACCCTGGGGCAGCACAGCACTCAGATTGACTTCGACCCCGCTTTCAGTTTTCAACCCCAGCTTGTTTTTATACAGATAATAACCATCCGCAATCAACCAACTGACATGCACGGTATGCGCATCTTTAACGGTGGCAAAGAACTGAAAGGCCTGCTCCGGTGGCAATAACTCGTCATTTAAGAAGCTCGGCGTCAACGTTTTCAGGCCATTAAAAAATTGATTGACGTTACTTTGCTGTGGAGCCACTGCGAATTCCGGCAAATCCACATCCATCACCAGCTTTTGCGGCGGATAGCAAACTCCAATGTCTGCACAGCCCTGGTACTTAATCAGTAACTTGGCCTGCGGCAGATTGTTTTTGTTTATGATGGGCAATAGCAGTTTTAGATTGTGTCTATAGACACTGACATCCCCTAAGGATGCATCGTGTTCCAACACACCTTCAGGCATTTCAAAACTGCCGATTTGAATGTCATTTGTTTGCGATTCAAATTTAAATTTTTCCCGGTATAAGTGATACCCCTCCTCAATCTGCCATTCAAGCTCGACCTGTTGTCTGGATTGCCCGGTCACTTTCAATTTAAACGCTTGCTCAGGGCGGAGAATATCCTCGCCGGTCAGCGCAAATGCCGGAAGAATAAAAACCGTTAACAAAAAAAAACAAATTAATCGGTAGGCAGGCATGAATCTATCCATTTCAAATACTCAGGGGAGCCGCGCTCAATCGCGACAGCAATAATTTCGGGGAGTTGGTAAGGATGCAACATTTTGATTGCCGCTTCGATAACAGCGTATTGTGTTTGTGGACTTTTGATTAACAATAAATGTTCCTGGGCGGATTCAATTTCGCCTTGCCAAACGTAAATGGATCGCAAACCCGGCAAGATATTCACACAGGCGGCCAGTTGTTGACGAACCAAATGTTCGGCAATGCGCTCGGCGGTTTCCAAATCAGGGCAGGTACAATAAATCAAATGATGCATGGGATTATTATCCTGCATTTTTGCTTGTTGGTGTTCTGTAACCAAGTTCATCGCCAGCCAATCGGGCCGTAATTGCAGTCATAAATCGGTTAAACTGTGCGACATTCAAATGAACCACCCCCATCTTAATCCATGAAAGCCATACAAATTCTGTTTCTTGCCGTATTGATCATTCCGTTTGTAGAAATCTATGTGTTGCTGCAGGTAGGCGGCATTATTGGCGCATTCCCGACGATTTTTTTAGTGGTGTTTACCGCCGCATTGGGCGCTTGGCTATTGCGTCGACAAGGCTTTGCCACATGGCAACGCTTTCAAGCCAATCTGGCTCAGGGGGTAGTTCCAGCGTATGAAATGATTGAAGGACCGATTTTATTGGTGGGTGGCGCTTTGTTGCTAACACCGGGCTTTTTTACTGATTTGGTAGGCTTTGCCTGCTTGATTCCAGCCTTGCGCCGCAGAATAGCTCAATACATCATTGAGAACCACTTAGTTAATTCAGCTTCCGGCGACATATTCAATCAGTTCAAACGCCCGCCTCAAGATATTATCGAAGGCGAATACAGCAAGGATGACAAAAAATATTAGTCATGAGAATCAGGCATGTGAATCCACGCTGTTGTAGATTCACATGACCTAATCATAATTGATTATTCTTTTTCGGTTTCAACAGCTTCTTCAACTTTTTCAACCACTTCATTCACCACATCTGCAGCACACAGCGTGTTTTTATTAAAGCCCGAATATGCCGGACACCAACCAAAATAACTGGTGCCGACCAAAACCAAACCCACTACCAGCATTAAAATACTGGCTGTAAACAAAGACGCTACCAACAAAACCACGCCGGAAACCAGACGGACTTTTTTATCTTTTGCGCCGATGTTGTGTTCAAACTTAACCAAGCGTTTATAATCAAAACTCATTTTTCAACCCTCTCTATGTAGTATTTATTAATTTCCCTACGCATAACTATTCCTTAAATAGAGCTGGCAAATATACACAGCTCAATGAAATCTGCAAATAAAAATGGATGTCTCATCAATTATTGCGCCATTAAATGACGCTCAACGTCTGGCCGTTTCAGCGCCTCAGCAAGCCATGCTGGTGTTGGCCGGCGCTGGCAGTGGTAAAACTCGTGTGTTGGTGCATCGCATCGCCTGGCATATCAAAATCAATCACTTATCACCACAACACATTCTGGCAGTGACTTTTACCAATAAAGCCGCTAACGAAATGCGCGGACGGGTTGAAGAGCTGTTGCAGATTTCGGCACGCAGCATGTGGATAGGCACTTTCCACGGCCTGGCGCATCGTTTGTTAAGACAACACGCCAAACAAGCCAAACTGCCTGACAATTTTCAGATCATGGATAGCGACGATCAATTGCGTATCGTCAAACGTTTGTTAAAAGCCATGAATATCGACGAAACCAAATGGCCACCCAAACAGGTGTTATGGTTTATCAATGCCCAAAAGGAAGAAGGCATTCGCGCCCGCCACATGAGCGATCATGGCGATTTTTACCAACGGCAGATGCTGCAGCTCTACAAAGCCTACGAAGAACTTTGCGAGCGCTCCGGTCTGGTGGATTTTGCCGAACTACTTTTACGCGCTCACGAATTACTGCGTGACAATGAAGACCTACTGAATTTTTACCGGGAGCGCTTCCAGCAAGTACATGTGGATGAATTCCAGGACACCAACACCATCCAATACGCCTGGCTGCGCTTGTTAACCGAGGGCAATAACAACTTGTTTGTGGTCGGCGACGATGATCAATCGATTTACGGCTGGCGTGGTGCAAAGATCGAAAATATTTTCAATTTCCAAAAACATTACCCCGGCCATCAAGTGGTCAAGCTGGAGCAAAACTACCGCTCCACCGGGCATATCCTCAAAGCCGCCAACACCCTGATCGCCAATAACGACAGTCGGATGGGCAAAGAGCTGTGGACTGATTCGGGCGAAGGTCATTTGATTTCCTTGTACTCGGCCTTTAACGAACAGGATGAAGCCTATTTTGTTATCGAAAAAATCCGCCAATGGGTAAAAGATGGTGGCCTGCGCAGCGAAGCCGCCATTTTGTATCGTTCCAACGCGCAATCCCGCCAATTTGAAGAGCGCTTGATGACCACCGGCATTCCGTATCGGGTATACGGTGGTTTACGCTTTTTTGAGCGCATGGAAATCAAAAATGCCCTCGCCTATCTGCGTCTGGCCAACCATCATGACGATGACCCGTCTTTTGAACGCATCGTCAACACGCCAACCCGGGGCATAGGCGCTAAAACGCTGGATGACATGCGGGTACTGGCGCGCGAACAAAGTTTATCTTTATGGCAAGCCTCTGAACGACTGATTAATGAAAATCGTTTGCCTCCGCGAGCCAGCACAGCCTTAAAGGGGTTTTTACAACTCATTTTGCAACTGGGCGCAGAAACTGGCGGTTTGGCGTTGCACGAAACGGTCAAAATCGTCGTCGAAAAAAGCGGCCTGATCGAACTGTATCAAAAAGAAAAACAGGATAAAGGCGAAGCGAGGGTAGAAAACCTGGAAGAACTGGTCAACGCCGCCAGACTGTTTGATTTTGACAGCCAAAACGACGAAAACCTCAGCGAACTGGATATGTTCCTGACCCACGCTGCCCTGGAAGCCGGAGAAATGCAGGGTAATGTTGACGAAGATTGCGTGCAGCTGATGACCTTGCATTCCGCCAAGGGCCTGGAGTTCAAGCTGGTGTTTATGGTGGGCATGGAAGAAGGTTTATTCCCCTCGCAACAATCCACCGATGACATTGGTCGCCTGCAGGAAGAACGACGTTTATGCTATGTAGGCATCACCCGCGCACGCGAACAACTTTATCTGACCTATGCAGAATCCCGCCGCCTGTATGGCAAGGATAACTATCCCAGCCCTTCCCGTTTTTTGCGTGAAATCCCACCTGAATCATTGCAGGAAATCAGAATGCGCGCCAATGTCAGCCGCCCTGTTTCAACCAACAATGCATCCTCCAGTTTCACCAATAAAACCAGTCAATATCGTTTGGGACAAAGCGTCAGACACGAAAAATTCGGCGAAGGCGTGGTATTGCAAACCGAGGGCGAAGGTGAACAGGAACGCGTGCAGATTAACTTCCGCAATGCGGGGATTAAATGGTTGATGTTGGCTTATGCCAAGCTGGAAACCCTCTGAAGGAATCCTTTGTGCTGCTTTGCACGATCAGTGTTTTTATAATCCGGGATTTACAATCAGCATACTATTGAAAAGCTCTATGGGACGGAGAGTGTTTTTCAGTGCTTATCCCAATTGAGAGAACGCTTGACTTCCAAGTAGGCGTTCTGAAACTGCAACTGGGAACCAATCAAAACCAAGGCAGTAATTGGTTTTGACGTTAATAGCAAAATTGAGATAATCTCTATTTTTTAATTTTTTTTCGAATCCACATTGAAAATTTAACATTTTAATCTCTTGCTTTAACAAAGGAATAAACGATGCATCCATTTTGGTTCAAGCTATCAAGCGCTTTAGTTTTTTGGGTACTTGCCTTTCCATCCATATCAAATGCCACGCCAGCAAGTTGCCAATCTGCGCAGCTTAAAGCCGTGGCGACTTTATGCCAGAAAGCCTTTGCCTGTGAAAGTACTTACACTAAGAAACCGACCAAAGACCCACAAACCACAAAAAAAGACAGCTGCATCCTTAAAGCCAAAAACGGATTTATCAGCAGTTGGGATAAGGCTTTAGCCAAAGAAGCAAAAAAAGGCGTGCAATGCACATTATCCGATAGCGGCAATACGCTAATAGCTAGTGACGTTTTTGATATTGAAACCCTGTTGTCCGAACTTGAGACCGGCTTTGCCCCCTCTGACAACGCCAGCAATTCACTCTACACCAGCTTATTGAGTGCAGCAGGCACACACTGCACATCCGCATTGACTGCCCACGCTACCAACGCAGCAAAAGCCAACGCAGGAAAACTCTCAGCCGCCCTATCAAAAGCACAAAACAAGTTTACTAGCACGGCAAACAGCAAAATTAACAAAGCAACGGCTAAAGGATTTGTTTATTCAGGACTTCAATCATCCGCAATAGCTTCGTCAACAGTTGCTTTTGTCGATGCAATTGTGGCGGAAACGGGTGGAGTGAATGCTGGTGGAAATAATCCTGGGGCGTCAGTCAAAGCAGTCGAAGCCGGTCTTGGGGATAAACACAGTTGTTTCCGATTAAGCAATGGAAAACTCAAATGCTTTGGGCATTCAGTTTTTGGCCAGTTAGGATTGGGGAATGTATATGATTTATTTCCTGATAATGGGAGCCTAGGCGTTGGTGACGACGCCAAAGAAGTTGGGAATTTCATGCCTTATGTCGATCTGGGCACTGGGCGTACTGTCCTCAAAATTGGAGCAGGCCAGTTTCATACCTGCGCCTTGCTGGATAATTCAGAGATTAAATGTTGGGGGTATGGCAATCAACTTGGCTTAGGCACTATTTTTAATGTCGGCGATCAAGAAAATGATATGGGTGATAACTTGCCTCCTTTGGATTTTGGCGCAGGACTTTCCGGACAACAAATATCTGTTGGAGGAAGCCATTCCTGTGCACAATTAGATAATGGTACTTTGAAATGCTGGGGTAGCAATTTGTCCGGCCAACTTGGTATCGGCAGTGGCATTCAATCCATAGGGGACGAAGCAGGACAAATGGGCAATGCTTTGCTTGCTGCGAATCTGGGATCAGGCAGATCCGCAATTCAGGTAGAGCTAAGCAAATCAGATGGCTCATTCGGCCACTCCTGCGCAAGACTCGACAATGGTAGTGTTAAATGTTGGGGTAGCGATGATCATGGTCGTCTCGGCATTGGTTTATTCGACCCTGACGAATACAGCGGTGACATCGGTGTCGAACCGGAACAAATGGGCGATGGCTTGCCTACGGTCAATCTCGGGACAGGGCGAACATCGACTCAATTAGCAGCGGGTGCGCTGCATAATTGTTCGATACTTGACAATAACCAACTGAAATGTTGGGGAGCCAATGAATCTGGACAGTTGGGGCTTGGTGACACACTGGATCGCGGCACCGATGTGGCCAGCGAGATGGGCGACAATCTACCTGCAATCAATTTGGGTACAAACCGCTATGCTGTTGAAATTGCATTAGGCATAACCCATTCTTGTGCCCGTTTGGACAACGGAACCGTCAAATGCTGGGGAGCCAACAGCTTTGGACAATTGGGACTGGGCGACACCAAAGCACGTGGCCGTTTGACAACCGAAATGGGCGACAACCTGCCTATAGTCAACTTGGGAACCGGTCGCACTGCAAAACGAATCTTTGCTGGTGGTAATCACAGCTGTGCATTGCTGGATAATGACACCATGAAATGTTGGGGCGCTAACACTGACGGACAACTTGCTTTAGGTGACAGCAAAAACCGCGGCGATCAAGCCAACGAAATGGGTGATAGCCTACCTGCCATTGATTTTGGTAACAAATAGTTTAGTTTTCTGGTTCCCAAACTCCGGTTTGGGAACCTTGACTTGAAAACTCCGACATTCATTCACGTTTGAACCAGACCTCTGTCGTCGTGAATGCAACGAGCTCCACGTATCCAATATCTCTAAAGCAAAACCGCTAATAATCGTTAACCACCATCAGCATTTGATTCTCCAAATAACCAATCTCAGCATCCATAGTGGCTTATCCACCATGATTTGCAATGCGGTTGAAATTACGATGAATATCATGGATGCCATCTACCCTTTCAAAAAGGGGGATAATCTTGAGTTTACGCAAAAATCGGAATTCCGAAAAGAAATACATGATGATATCTAAAACAATCTCATATACGATTTAAGTATGTCTTTGGTAATATTCGGATACGTATTTATGGCAATATTCAGTTTTAATCAATCAAGATTCCCCATTAACTCAACATTCAACTCATTATGAAATCAAAACTACTATCACTGGTCATCGTTACATTGATTGCTTTGGGTCTGTTTGGCTGCGCCAGCATGGACGCGTCGAATACCATAGACCTGCTATCGGCATCCGGTTTTAAGCAACGCACACCGGTGACCGAAAAAGAATTTGAAATTTATAATGCCACTCCGGCCTATCAGGTACATCGCGTTGAGGTTGAAGATAAGGTGTTTTATGTGTTTAAGGACGAAGAAAACAAGGTTGCCTACTTAGGTGATGAAGATAATTACCAAAAGTACAAACAACTGGCTATTCAGCAAGACATCGCCCAGAAACAATACCAGGCCGCGCAAATGCAACAGGATATGTCCGTGGGATGGTATGGGGCTTATGGCCCTTATTTTTACGGGCCTCGCTATCGAATGATCGGACGATAATCGCAGCGTTTACGGAATCAGGACGCCATGAAAATCGACATTATCTCCTTGGCTGCAATTTTAGCCTGCAGCAGTTGTATCGCGCATGCGGTGGAATCCCGCTTTGAACAGCCACCCAACTTTGAAGCCGCCAAAATCCTGCCCTCCCATTTGCTGAAAAGCCCTTATCATAAAGTGGATGCCAAAGTCAGCAATGATGGCAAAATGAATCATTACGTCATCAAATCCAAGTTGGGTAACCTGACAGCCGATTCAACTGCCGAACTGAAAATCCGTGTCGATGAAATGAAGGCGCTGGCGGCCATGAAGAAAGTCAGCAATAGCGATCAATTTGTCCGTCAAGTCAAACAAGGTGGCAAGAATGTAGTGGACGGTACCAAAGCCTTGGTCACAGCACCTGTCAAAACCGTCAAGGGGGTGTTCGTGGGACTGGGTACTTTGGTCAAGCGCACGGGCGATGCCTTGCTGGGCGATCCACCCAGCGATGCCGAAGACAGCAGAGTAGAAAATGTGATCGGGTTTTCGTCAACCAAACGCGACTATGCCGCAGAATTCCACGTTGATCCCTACTCGACCAATCCTTTGCTGCAAAAACGCCTGGAAGAATTGGCCTGGTATGGTTACAGCGGCAAAATCACCGCCAGTGCAGCGACAGCCGTGATTCCGGGCGGGGTTGGTACGTTTGTATCAGTGGCCAAGTCCAGCGATTGGCTCGAAGGTATTCCCGTGCAAACACCCCCGACTGATTTGCGCAATGCCAATCGGGCCAAATTAACCGACATGGATGTTCCTGAGGATGTTATCGATCTGTTTCTGGGTAATACGGTCTACTCTCCGGTACAACAAACCAAACTGGTTCAGGCTTTAGCCAAAATGAATGGCACTGGCGATCTTGGGCGATTTGTTAAATTCGCCGTCTTGGCGCGTGATGCCAACGTGGCTTTTTTTCGCGCCCAACAAGCAGAAATGTACGCCAAACTGCACAAATCCGGCCTTAGCATCGATCGATTCATCGGGCTGGGTAATAATGTGGCGGCTCGCCTGTCTTCAGACGTGGTAGTCATGTGTTTTCCAGTGGATTATTTAAGCTGGACAGAAAGCAATGCGCGGTTGGCAATGGCGCTGGATAAACACATTAGTGCCCTGCCCGGTTTAAAAGGCAAGGAAATTCGACTTGCCGGAGGCATCAGCCCTCAAGCCCGGCAGACTTTGGAAAACTTGGGTTGGAAAGTATTGGAACGACTCGAAGCCATGTAAATCAACCTAATCCGCTCAACATCGTTTGGTTGGCAGAAATCGAGGGTAGATTGTCATTGTGCAGCCAAGAGAAATCAGTAATGATGCTGCTCAGTCTGCTACGGGGGTATCAGCATGGCGACTTTCAGTTTTCCCAAACCCGAGAGTTTTCAATTCCAGAACAGAAATATTGGCATCGTCATATTTCCAGGCGCTCAGATTCTGGATATTACCGGACCGTTTGAAGTATTCAGTTTCGCCAACTTGGCTTTGGAATGGGAAGGCATAACCCAGGACAAAATATATTCGGTCAAACTACTTGCTAGTTCTCCAGGTCCGATCACCACAATGTCAGGCCTGCAAATCATGGCTGATGCGGCATATGATGATGCCGAATTGCAGTTTGATACGTTAATCATTTCAGGCGGTTTTTACACCCATGCCCTATCCGATAGCAAACTGATTACCTGGATCAACAGTATGCCGGACAAAGTCAATCGCCTGGCTTCAGTGTGTACCGGTAGTTTCCTACTGGCTGAAGCGGGCCTGTTGGCAGGCCGCAAAGCGACAACCCACTGGAATTATTGTCAGCAACTGGCTAAGCAATATCCAACAACACAAGTGGAGGCGGATCATATTTTTATCCGTGACGGACACATTTTTACGTCCGGCGGCATCACCTCCGGTATTGACCTGGCATTGGCCATGGTCGAAGAAGACTGGGGAAAGGAGCTGGCTTTATATGTTGCTCGGTTTCTGGTGATGTTTTTGAAACGGCCTGGTGGTCAATCCCAATTCAGCGCCTATCTGACCAACGAAGCCAGCCATCGTAGTGATATTCGAGAATTACAGGGCTGGATCATGACTCATTGTGAAGAAGACCTGAGAGTTGAAGTGCTGGCCAAACGCATGGCCATGAGCCCAAGAAATTTTGCCCGATTGTTTTTAACGGAAACCGGCATGACACCGGCCAAATTTGTGGAAATGACCCGAATTGATGCCGCACGCCATCTTTTAGAAACATCAAAACTTTGCATTGAGAGCATAGCCGACAAAACCGGCTTCAAAGACCAGGAACGTATGCGGCGGGCTTTTATTCGCCAGATGGGTGTCAATCCACAAAATTACCGACAACGTTTTAGTTGTGCCGCTGATTAGAACATTGGGTCAAAGTTTAATACAATCCAAGTTCGCCTGATCTTTTCAACTAGGGATTTTTTAACCAAGTTTACTATTTGCCCGTTCAGGTGAAATCCGCCATCCAAACGGTGGATAACCAAAATCAACAGCAAATCATCCGATTTTTTGACGCGCTATGGGTAACCTCCATTGCTCAGTCAATCTTAATAATAATTACAAAGGAGATCATCATGCGGATTTTATTAATTTCAACGGCTTTTTCAGGGCTGACGCAACGCTTTTATACTGAACTGGACGATGCAGGCTATCAGGTATCGGTGGAATTACATTTAGGCGACGAGACCCGAGTCTTGGAGGGCGTGACGCTCTTCAAACCCGATTTAATCATCTGCCCCTACCTAACTCGACGGATTCCCAAAGTCATTTACCAACAATACACCTGCTTGATTGTTCATCCTGGCATTAAAGGTGATCGCGGCCCGTCATCTCTGGATTGGGTGATACAGGAAGGTGGCGAGGAATGGGGAGTGACGTTGTTGCAAGCCGATGACGAAATGGATGCCGGCGCTATCTGGGCGAGTAAAACTTTTCCATTACGCTCAGCCACTAAAAGCAGCGTTTTCAATCGAGAAGTCACGCAAGCTGCAGTAGATTGCCTTTGGGAGGTACTGACCTACTTTGATGCGCCGGTCTTTAAACCCGAGCCTTTGAATTATGAAAATCCAACTATCAAAGGCCAGTTAAGGCCGATGATGAAACAAGCCGATCGAAAAATAGACTGGAAAAATCATAAAACCGATGAAATTTTAAACCGCATTCGTGCTGCTGACGGCTCTCCTGGGGTGCTGGATGAAGTGTATGGCCAGGCATTTTATTTATATAACGCCTATCGAGCCGAAGTTTTTACCGGCAAACCCGGTGAAATCATCGCCATTGCCAATCATGCCATTTGCAGAGCAACCGTGGATGGGGCGATATGGATAGGTCATTTAAAACCCAAACTGCCTGAAGGCAACGGCATCAAAATGCCTGCCGACATGGCATTAAAAGACTTGTTCCCGAAACCGGCTAAAGGCTTACAAAGCATGCTGGGCAGATCGATTAAATCCCTGGTCATCGATTACAAAACATCGGGGAGACAGTTGCCTGTACAGGAAGTTTGGTACGAACTGGACGGTGAAGTGGCCTACCTACACTTTGATTTTCATAATGGTGGCATGAGCACCGAGCAATGCCAATTGCTGTTATCTGTTTACCAGCATATCGCTACGTTAGCTATCAAGATCATTGTGTTAATGGGGGGGGAACATTGCTGGTCAAATGGCATTCACCTCAATCATATCGAAGCCGCCGCTTCACCCGCCGACGAATCCTGGGCCAACATCAATGCCATCGATGATCTGATCTACCAAATCATCAATACGCCGGACAAATTAACTGTTGCAGCACTGGCTGGCAGCGCGGGTGCTGGTGGCGCCATCCTGGCTATCGCGCCGGATAAGGTTTTTGTCCGTGAAGGGGTGATTTTCAATCCGCATTATAAAAACATGGGTGAACTGTATGGCTCAGAATACTGGACTTATTTGTTACCCAAACGCGTAGGTCTGACGGTGGCAACTCAGCTGACGGAAGATCGTCTACCCATCAGTGCCAAACGCGCCTGGCGACTGGGCCTGGTTGATAAAGTATTGGATAAACAACATGCCATTTTTTATGCTCAGGTTAAACATCTGGCGCATAGTTATCTCAGTGAACCGGGTGCGTTAGCCAGTGCACTGGAAGACAAGGCAAAAAACCGTTGTCACGATGAAACCGCTAAACCCTTAGCTGCTTATCGCAAATTTGAACTCACACAAATGTATGCCAATTTCTATGGCAATAATCGTTACGATCTAGCCCGACAATGCTTTGTCTTTAAAAAGTCTCAAGTTCAAACCCCTGAAAACATTGCCAAACACCGCCAGCAAAGCGGCTTGAATCAAGCCAGCCCCGGCAGTCTGATTCATTATGTTTGGCAGGACAGTTACTCATTAGGGGATGAAAAAGTCGATAATCAACACAAGGATTTTTTCATGCTGGCGGAAAAACTATTGAGTTCCACTAACAAAGACGACATGACGGAAACCATGTTTAACTTGTATCAACATGTGAAAGAACACTTCGTTGAAGAAGAAACCATCATGAAAGAAACCGGGTTTCATCACTACAAAAGCCATGCCAATGAACACAACCTGATGCTGGATAAATTATTGGGTATGGATAAAAAAATTCAGCAGGACAATTGGAAACCCGATGATGTACATGAATTTATCGACAAATGGACTAAACACATCACGCATTCCGACATGGCATTTAATCAACACTGGAAAGAGATGAATAAATATTGCGTGTAATGTCGGCGAAAAATGGCGGATTCTCGAATGAGTATCCGCCTGATATCTAATTTAGATCAAGCGTCATTTGTTTTTTTATTCAGTTTACGCCGGAAAAAAACCGGCAAACTCAATCCCATAAACCAAATCGATGCAGGTAACGGCACTCTGGCAGGCGACGCGACCACGCCGGGTTGGGTATAAATATAAGCCAGCGCACCTGCACTCAAATCGAA
>Ga0172367_10004889_pt1 | contig 16435 bp, 11 predicted proteins | sample Lak10m_FD_114542 | JGI IMG/M metagenome (GOLD analysis project Ga0172367, IMG submission 114542) | Freshwater microbial communities from Kabuno Bay, South-Kivu, Congo - kab_022012_10m | ecosystem: Environmental > Aquatic > Freshwater > Lake | place: Democratic Republic of the Congo: South-Kivu...
CGAAGTCCAGCGCAGGCGCGGCGGCGAGCTCCACCACCTCCGGCTCCGCCACGCCGGACCACGGCCGCCGGTCCGAGGCCACCAACATGCGTCCCTCGAGATCGCCGCCGAAGGAGAGCTTGGCCCGCTCGTCGCGCAACGTGGTCGCCTCCAAGGTGAAGCGCGGCGGATCCAAACCCAATTCGGCGCGCGTGCGCACGCCCAGATCCGCGAACTGCTCGACGCGCAAGCCGGCCGCGAGTTGCGCCAGCAGCGCGACGGACTGCGGGTCGGCGCGCGCGCGCCACGGTGCCTGCAGGCGCCATTCGCCTCCGGAGAGTCCGGCATCCAAGGCGAGGTCCAGCTCGACGCCATCGCGCACGAGGCGGCCTTGGCGCTCGACGCGCACGACTTGGCGTGCATCGAGGTCGGTCAGGTTGCGCGACATCCACTCGTCGAGCATGCGGTCGGTCAGGGTCTCGAGATCGCGCAGCACGAGCAGCGCGCGTCCCTCGCTCCACGCCCACACGCGCTGCGCGTCGAGATCAACGCGCCCCACGCGCACGCTCCGCTCCGCCCCGTCGGCGAGGCGCAACCGCACCTCGTGGCGCGGCGGATCGAGCTGCAACCCGGCGAGATCCGCGTCCTCGACCACGGCCCCGCGACGCGACAAGCACACCGCCACGAGGGTCGATACGAGGCCCGCGTCCGCGCGCGCCTCCCAGGGAGACAGCATGTCCCAACCCGCGCCGTCGGCGGTGCGGCGGAACTCCGCGATGTAGTCGCGCTCGACGCTTTCGAGGCGCACGCCGACCACGTCGGCCTCGTGCACGCCCTCGACCAGCGCGCGGTCGAGATCGGCCTCGACGCGGCGCTCCTCGCCTTCGATGTGGCGCCAAGCGGCCCACAAGCCCACGAGCAACGCGAAGAGCAGCAGCAAGCCACGCAACTTCACGCGCGGCGCCTCCACCACACGAGCAGTCCGAGCAACGCGCAGGCGAGCGGCGCGAGCCACACCGCCACGAGGTAGATGCCGCTCAAGGACTCGGCCTGCGACAGGTCGAGCCGGCGCGCGGCCGGATCCTGGCGCTTGAGCGCCACGCGCGTGTCGCGCGCCGCCAGCCAGTTGAAGCACAAGAGCGTGAAGTCGCGGTTCTGCGGCAGCATCCAGTTGGCCGCCACGTCTGGGGCTCCCACGACGAGGACGCGCGTCTCCGGACGCTCGTCGGCCCGCCGGCGCGCGGCCGGCACCGGAGCGAGCGCCGGCATCAACGCCTGCATGGCCACGACCGGCCGACCGGCGAGCTCGCCCGGACCGCGACGCCAATCGTGCCTGCCGGCCGAGTCGGGACGATCGATCCACGACTTGTCCGGAGCACGCAACAGCTCGATGACGCTGGCGCCGCGCGGAGGCGCGCCGCGCACCAAGGCCCGCGAGGCGCGCAAGTACACGCGCCGCCCCGCCGCACGCAGCGGATCCGTGACCTGATTCATGCCCGCCATGCCGTCGAGGCCGATCGACAGGTCGGCGCAAGCAGGGCTGCCCTCCTCCAAGGCGCCGCCGAGGCTCGGCACGCCGCGCGCGACGATGCCATCGGGATCGATGCCGATGCCATAGCGCGCCACGACCGAGGCCAATCCGCCCACTCCTTCGATCGAACCGCCGACGCTGGCGTACAGCCGACCGCCGGCATCGACGAAGTCCGTGACCACCTTCGCGGCCGCTTCGGACAAGGGTTGCGCGTTGGAGAGCAGCGCCACCACGCGCGCCTCCTCGGGCAGTGGCTGTCCGCGCTCGAGATCGACTTGGACCACGCGGAACCCGTCGTCCTGCAGTTCACGCACGAACAGCGTGGCGCCGAAGTCGTCGGTGCGCCGCGGGTCGAGCCCGCCTTGGCCGACGACGAGCGCCACGACTGGCTCCTCGTCATCGGAGAGCGACAGGAGCCCGGCCGCCAGCGATTCCTCGGCGCGGAACGAGACGATGCGTGCCGGCGCCCAGGGCGCGAGCCGCGGATCGGGGTTGCCCGGATCGAGATCGGCGAGCCCACCGCGCAGGCGCACCAGCTCCTTGCGCTTGCCGCGCGACAGCACGACCAGTCCACCTGGTTCGATGGCCGCGAGCTGCAGCTCGCCACGCCGCGCCTCGGCGCGCGCCGAGGGGCGTCCGCGCCGGGCGACATCGTGCAATTCGACGCGCAACTTGCCGCCCGACTCGTCGGCCATCAAGCGCAAGAGGCGCCGGGTGCGGTCCTGCACCTCGGCTCCCACGACCTCGAAGGGCGGGTCGGAGGGCGTGAAGTACGCGTCGACCACGACCTCCTCGTCGAGGCGCGCGAGCACGCCCACCAACAGCGGATCGAGCGTGTTGGCGCCATCCTGCGACAGGTCGAAGCGCGCGCGCAGCAGGCGCGTCTCGAGGATGCGCGTGGCGAGCAACGCGCACAAGACGGCCACGAGGAGCGCCGTCAAGACGCGCGCCGCGATGGACCAACGCTCGAAGCGCGACATAGAAGCGCGCTCGCCGCCGCTCAGCGCCATCGCCGGGCCTCCAGCGAACGCGTCGCCGCGTACAAGAACAGCGCGGTCCACACGACGAAGAAGCCGAGATAGGCGCTGTCGAGCACGCCGACGAGGAAGGTCGCCTTGTGGTGGTCGAGCACGTCGACGCGCGCGATGGCTTCCTGGATCCAGCGCGCCTCGGTCAAGCTCGACAACAGCGGCAGGATGACGATGACGATGTGCAGCACGATGGCCCCGAAGGCCGCCACCACCGGCGTGTTCGTCAAGGCCGAACATAGGAGGCCCGTGGCGCAGAACAAGCCCGACACCAGCACGGCGCCGATCCAACCGCCCCACACAGCACCCCAATCGGGCGCCACGCCGGCTGCTTGGACGAGCAGCGCGTGCAGCAAGCCGCTCGACCACACCAGCGCCATGAAGCTCGTGGCCGCCGCGAACTTGCCCAGCACCACGGCCGCGTCCGAGACCGGCGCCGTCAACAGGTACTCCAGCAGGCCGAGGCGCGACTCCTCGCTGATCATGCGCATCGTCAAGAGTGGCGGGAACAGAGCCGCCAACGCCCAGAAGGCCCACGACTCGCCGAAGCCGAAGCGCAGCGCCAAGTCGACATCGCCTTGCGAGGTCTTGAGGTACACGAGGAACAGCAAGCCCTGCAGGGCGATGGCGATGACGAGCAGCGTCCAAGCCAGCGGCCCCATGAAGATGCCCGCCAGTTCGCGCCGCCAGATGGCGGAGCAGCCGCGCAGGAAGCCGAGCATGGCGCTCTTAGGGCTCCTTGCGCTCGGCGGAGCCGCCATCGATGGCCTTGGGCTTGCCCAAGTCGCGCCGCGCGCCGCCATCGAAGGGGTTGAGGTTGTAGACGACCTTGGGCTTGGCCTGCGCCGCGCCCGAGATGGCTGCCGGCGCGGCGGCGGGAGCAGCCGCGGTCGCAGGAGTGGCGCGCAACTCGAACTCCAGACGCGCGCCAGCGAGCGCGACGGCCGGGGAGGTCGCCGCGTCGGTCCGCGCCACGCCGCTGGTGGAGCCGCCTGTTCCCCCGGACGCCTCGCCGATCCCGTCCGACAGCGCGATGCGCGCGAAGATCTGCTCGAGGCTCGGCGTGCGCCACGACAGTTCGCGCAACGCCCAGCCGCGCGCGGCGGCGAGCGCACCCGCGTCTTCGCGCAGGTCGGAGTCGCACACCAGATCGAAGCCATGGTGGATGCCGACGCGCCCACCGTCGACGACCTGGCTCACGCCGGCGATGGAAGCGAGCAGCGCCTTGGCCTTGGCGACATCCGGCCCCACGACCGCTTCGAGGCGCACATGGCTCGCTCCACCCAACTGGCGCACCAACGCCTCGCGCGTGCCATCCGCGGCGATGCGGCCCTTGGCGACGATGATGACGCGCGGACACACGGCCTCGATCTCGGGCAGGATGTGCGAGGACACGATCACCGTGTGCCGACGCGCCAACTCGGCCAACAGCGCGCGCACCTCCAGGCGTTGGATGGGATCGAGGCCGGAGGTCGGCTCGTCGAGGATCAGCACCTCAGGCTCCGGCAGGAGCGCCACGGCCAACCCGGCCCGCTGGCGCAGGCCGCGCGATAGGTTGCCGACCAGTTGCGAGGAGCGATCGGCGAGCTGCACCTGCTCGAGCACCTCGCCGATCCGCCGGCGAGTGCGTTCGCGCTCCATGCCGTGCAAGCGCGCATGGAAACGCAGCATCTCCTCGACGCGCAGCTCGCGGTACAAGGGCACCGCCTCGGGCAAGTAGCCGATGCGCTTCCTCACCTCGATCGAGTCGCGCACCACGTCGAAGCCCGCCACGCGCGCCGTGCCCGAGCTCGGCGGCAAGTATCCGGCGAGGATGCGCAACGTCGTCGTCTTGCCCGCGCCATTGGGCCCGAGGAAGCCCACCACCTCGCCCTTCTGGATCTCGAAGGACACGGCGTCGAGCGCCTTGTGCGAGCCGTAGACGCGAGTGAGCGATTGGACGGAGATCACGGGGAGGACAGGTTAGCCGTGCCGCCCCACGCGCTCAACGCGCGGCACCGAGCGACGGCACCGCGCGCGACTGCGATCGCCCCTGTCGCACCCCGCGCGTTGGCGCTCGAGCTGGATTCCATCGTGGACCGACTAGGGCCATGCAAAGGGGTGCGCGGCGCGGACGTCCCCCCGGATCATCCGTCGCCGCGCACGCAGCGGGAGCGCGCTGGGCGCTCCGCCCTGCGCCGCGAGCAGGCGGCGCAGCCTTGGTGTCGTCCACCGGCCTTCGGGCACCGGTCGACTGCTTGTCCTAGGACAGCTTCGGGTCGAATTCGCTCAAGCCTTGACCTCGAAGTCGGCGTCGACCGGCTCGTCCCCGTTGCTGGGACGAGCACCGCCTTGGCCAGCACCGGCGCCCTGCGGCGGAGCCTGCTGGGCGTGCGCGGCCGAGGCCAGCTTCTGCGCCTCCGCCTGGAAGCGTTGCAAGGCCGACTCGAGCGCCGCCCGGTCCTCGCCCGCCATCGCCGTGCGCAACTCGTCGCGCGCCGCTTCGATGCTCTTGGCGTCCTCTTCGCGCAGCTTGGCGCGGTGCTCGGAGAGCTGCTTCTCGACTTCGTAGATCGTGCTGTCGGCGACGTTCTTCTGTTCGACGAACTCGCGGCGTTGCTTGTCGAGGTCGGCGTGCGCCTCAGCGTCGCGGCGCATGCGCTCGACCTCGTCCTTCGACAGGCCCGAAGAGCTCTCGATGCGGATCTTCTGCTCCTTGCCGGTGCCCTTGTCGGTGGCGCGCACGTTCAAGATGCCGTTGGCGTCGATGTCGAAGGCCACTTCGATCTGCGGCATGCCGCGCGGAGCGCCCTTGATGCCGTCGAGGTGGAACTTGCCCAGCGTGCGGTTGTCGCGCGCGAACTCGCGTTCGCCCTGCAGCACGTGGATCTCGACCGACGGCTGGTTGTCGGAGGCCGTCGAGAACACCTGCGACTTCGAGGTCGGGATGGTCGTGTTGCGCTCGATGAGCTTGGTCATCACTCCGCCGAGCGTCTCGATGCCCAAGGAGAGCGGCGTGACGTCGAGCAGCACCACGTCCTTGACCTCGCCGGCCAGCACCGCGCCTTGGATGGCAGCGCCGAGCGCCACGACCTCGTCGGGGTTGACGGTCTTGTTGGGGTCCTTGCCGAAGACCTTCTTCGCCACGGCTTGCACGGCCGGCACGCGCGTCGAGCCGCCGACGAGCACGACCTCGTCGATCTTGTCGGCCGAGAGCCCGGCGTCCTTCAGGGCCTTGACGCACGGATCCTCGGCGCGACGCACGAGGGGCTCGATCAAGCGCTCGAACTGGGCGCGCGTGATCGTGGTCTGGTAGTGCTTCGGACCGGTCTGGTCCATCGAGAGGAACGGCAGGTTGATGTCCGTCTGCTGCACCGCGGACAAGTCGATCTTGGCCTTCTCGGCGGCCTCCTTGAGGCGCTGCATCGCCATCGGGTCCTGGCGCACGTTGATGCCCGACTGCTTCTTGAACTCGTCGGCGATCCAGTTCATCAAGGCTTGGTCGAAGTCGTCGCCGCCGAGGTGCGTGTCGCCGTTGGTGGCCAGCACCTCGAACACGCCCTCGCCGATGTCGAGGATCGAGATGTCGAACGTGCCACCGCCGAAGTCGAACACGGCGACCTTGCCCGACTTCTTCTTGTCGAGGCCGAAGGCCAAGGCGGAGGCGGTCGGCTCGTTGATGATGCGCTCGACCACCAAGCCCGCGATGGTGCCCGCGTCCTTGGTCGCCTGGCGCTGGCTGTCGTTGAAGTACGCCGGCACGGTGATGACGGCGCGCGTCACCTTCTCGCCCAGATACGCCTCGGCGGCCTCCTTCAAGTAGGCCAGCACCTGCGCGCTGATCTCGGGCGGCGTGAACTTCTTGCCGTCGATGTCGACCTTCACCAACTCGTCCGGACCACCGACGATCTTGTAGGCGACCTTGGTCTCCTCGCCCGTCACCTCGTGGTGGCGGCGGCCCATGAAGCGCTTGATCGAGGCGATGGTCTTGGTCGGGTTGGTGACGGCTTGGCGCTTGGCCGGCGCGCCCACCAGGCGCGAACCATCGGTCTGGAAAGCGACGACCGACGGCGTGGTGCGACCGCCCTCCGCGTTTTGGATGACGACCGGCGTACCGCCCTCCATCACGCACACGACGGATGTGGTGGTGCCGAGTTCGATGCCGATGATCTCGCCTTGTTGGGTCATGGTGGTGTGGTCCGCGGGACGGGTTGCAGCCGCGCGTGACGAGCCCGGGGAATCAAAGGCTGTGCCAGCCGCCAAAAAATCGCACAAACAACTGCGAAATATAACTTTAGAACACCGTTCAATATCACCAACCAAAGCCCTGTCCGCCAAAACGGCAGAGACCCCAGTGCGTCACGACTAGCTCTGCCACATCGGCAGGGGCCCACCCGGCGCAGGGCCTAGTCCAGCCCGTACTCCTTGATCTTGCGATACAGCGTGCGCTCGCCCATCCCGAGCACCTTGGCCGTCTTCTCGCGATTGCGTCCGCACAGCTCGAGGTTGACGCGGATGAGCTCGCGCTCGACGTCCTCGAGGCTGCGGCCGGCGAGCTCGTAGCCGCCACCGGCCTCCTTGCCGCCGCCGCGCACGCTGTCGGGCAGGTCCTCGATGGCGATCTGCTCGCCGCGCGCCAAGAGCACCATGTTCTCCGCCACGTTGCGCAGCTCGCGCACGTTGCCCGGCCACTCGTAGCGGTTGAGGACCGCGCGCGCCTCGGGCTGGATCGAGCGCACCGGCCGCGCGTGCAGCTTGGCGAACTCCTGCACGTAGTGATCGAGCAGCAAGGTCAAGTCGCCCTTGCGCTCGCGCAAGGGCGGCAAGCGCAGCTCGACCACCCGCAGGCGGTAGAGCAGATCCTCGCGGAAGCGTCCGTCCCTGACGAGCGCATCGAGGTCGCGGTTGGTGGCCGACACGAGGCGGATGTCGATCTTCTGCGGCGCGTTGCCGCCCACAGGCACGACCTCGCGCGTCTCGAGCGCGCGCAGCAGCTTCGCCTGCGTGGCGAGCGGCATGTCGCCGACCTCGTCGAGGAAGAGCGTCCCGCCATCCGCGTAGACCATGCGGCCCTCCTTGCTCGCCACGGCACCCGTGAAGGCGCCCTTGACGTGCCCGAACAGCTCGCTCTCGATCAAGCCCTCGGCCAGCGCGGCGCAGTTGACCGCGACGAAGTTCTTCTTGGCGCGCGGACTGTTGGTGTGGATGGCGCGCGCCACGAGCTCCTTGCCCGTGCCCGACTCGCCCAGCACCAGCACCGTGGCGGTGCTGGGCGCGACTTGGCGCAGCGTGTCGAACACCTTCTGCATGCGCGGCGAACGCCCGACGAGGCCCTCGAAGCCGTAGCGCTCGTCGAGGCGCTGCAGCAGTTCGACGTTGACGCGCCGCAGTCGCACGCTTTCGACCGCGCGTGAAAGCCGCGCGCGCAACTCGGCGAGGTCCACGGGCTTCGACAAGTAGTCCGCGGCGCCCAGGCGCAGCGCATCGACCGCCGTCTTGACCGATTCGTGGCCGGTGACGAGCAGCACGGCGCAATCGGGCTGCAAGCGTCCCGCGGCGCGCAGCACGTCGATGCCGGTCTGCCCGGGCATGACGAGGTCGGTCAAGACGCCCTCGAAGCTCGCCTCGGACAAGCGTTCGATGCCCTCCTCCCCCGAGTGCGCCAGCGTGCAGGTCCAGCCGTCGACCTCGAGCGCGTCGGCCAGCGACTCGGCGTGACCCTCGTCGTCGTCGACGATCAGGACGCGCCCGCGGCGTTCGGCTTCCTTGGCGCTCACGCGGCCTCCTCGTCCTTGCGGCCGTGGATCTCCACGAGCAAGGGCAACACGATCGAGAAGCTCGTCCCGCGGCCCTTCTCCGACAGCACCGCGATGCGGCCGCCGTGCTGCTCGACGATCCTGCGCGTGGTCGAAAGCCCCAGTCCCGTGCCGCCCTTCTTGGTCGAGTAGTACACCTCGAAGCAACGCTCGAGCGCGTCGGGGTCCATGCCGACACCGGTGTCGGTGACGCTGATCTCGACTTGCTGTCCTGCTCGCACGGCGCGCACGATCAGCTCGCCGCCATCGGGCATCGCCTGGCGCGCGTTGACGCACAAGTTCAACAGCGCCTGCTTGAAGGCGCCCGTGTCCAGCAGCACCAAGGGCAAGCCCGCCGGCAGGTCCACATGGTGGCGGATCCCCTGCTGGCGGTCCTCCAACTCGACGAAGTCGAGCACTTCGCGGATCATCAGCACCAAGTCGGCCGGCGCGCGATCGACGGTGCCTCCGCGCGCGTAGCGCAGGAAGTCCTCGACGATCCCCTCTAGGCGCTTGATCTCGCGCTGCAGCGTGTGGACCCGCTTCAACACGCGCTTGTCGCGCGGAGACGGCTCGCCTCCTTCGCCGCGACTGCACTCCTCCTCGAGCAGCGCCAAGTTGATCGACATGGTCGACAACGGGTTCTTGATCTCGTGAGCCAAGCCAGCGGCCAGGCGGCCGAGCGCTTCGCCGTGCGCGGCGGACTCTTCGTCGGGACGGTGCTGTGCTTCGCTCACGGGGCTTGGGGCGCGACAGGGGGCCCGCGATAGGTTAGTGTCCGCTCGTGGGCCGCGCCTAGCGGCACCCCGCGCCCGCCCTTCCGCCACGCGCGACGAGCAGACCAGATCACGAATTTCGCCTTGGAACGCGTGCGCAAGGAACCCCAGGATCTGGACCCCGAGTTGGTCGCCAGGGCCGCGCGCCTCTTGCAAGAGGGCCGCATCGTGGGTCTGCCGACGGAGACCGTCTACGGCTTGGCGACGCGCGCCGACTCGCCCATCGCAGTCGATCGCCTCGTCGAAGCGAAGGGCCGCCCGGCGCGCATGCCCATGACTTGGCACGCGGCCTCGGCCGAGGCGCTGGAGCGCTACGAGCGCGTCTCTCCGATGGCGCGCCGCTTGGCTGCACGCTACTGGCCCGGGCCGCTGACGCTCGTGCTGCCCGGCGTCCCCGAAGGTCTGGAGCGCGTGGCGGCGGCTGGCCTGACCGGCCTGCGCGTGCCGGCCCTGCCGTTGACGCAGGCGATCCTCGCCGCCGCGGAAGTGCCGATCGTGATGACCAGCGCCAACCGCCACAAGGAACGACCCGCCGCGGATCCCGACGAGGTGGAACGATCCATGGGCGCGCACATGGACTTGCTGGTGGACGCGGGACGCGCGCGTCTCGGCGAATCCAGCAGCGTGCTCGTGCTGGCGCCGCCGCGCTTCGAGCTGCTGCGCGAAGGCCTGCACGGAGCCGAGACGCTGAGGCGCTCGGCGGGCCTGCGCATCGCCTTCGTGTGCACCGGCAACACCTGCCGCTCGCCCATGGCCATGGCGCTCGCGCGCGGAGGCCTCGCCCAGCGACTGCAGCTCCCAGCCGACGAGATCGGACGCTTCGGCTTCGAAGTGCGCTCGTTCGGCGTGGCCGCCGCCGCCGGCTCGCCTGCTTCGCAACATGCGCGCGAGGTCATGCGCGAAGACGGACTCGACTTGTCGCGCCACGAGTCGGCCTCGGCGCAAGCGCAGGACTTCGGACACTACGACGAAGTCTACGCGCTGACCAAGTCGCACTTGTCGGCGTTGCGCGGCCTCGTGCCCCCCAAGTTCGCCGAGCGGTTGCACCTGCTCGATCCCGAAGGACGCGACGTGCCCGATCCCTTCGGCGGCACGCGCGCCGAGTATCGCCGCACCGCCGACGCCATCGCGGGCATGGTGTCGATGCGCCTGGACGCCTGGGCCTGAGACGGCCCAGCCTTGAGGGTTTGCAACCGGTGCCGACTTCTCCGGTGCCGACTGCTCCTTGGCCGACTGGGGCCGTCGACGGCGAAGGCGCAAGCGACGGAGACGATGAGGCCCAAGACGTCTCGCGAAGGACGCAGCGATGCGCGGCGCAGGTCGTCGCCACGCATCGCCATTGTGGGCGCGCACCATGCGAGCTAGCCTCGCTGCATGGACGAAACAGCCATCGTGCTGGCCGAAGGCGCCTACCGCACGAGCGACGCCAAGACGGCGCACGGACTCGTGCGCGGACCATCGCGCTGGACCATCGCCGCGGTGGTCGACTCGACCTGCGCAGGCGAGGACGCGGGGCTGCTGCTCGACGGCCGCGCGCGCGGCATCCCGGTCGCGGCCTCGCTCGCCGCGGCGCTCGCCGGAGCGGGCAAGCGCGCGCGCTGGTGCGTGGTCGGAGTCGCCACGCACGGCGGGCGCCTGCCCGATCCATTGCGAAGCAGCCTGCTCGAAGCCGCCGAGTCGGGTCTGTCGATCGTCAACGGCTTGCACGAACTCGCCGGCGACGACGACAGGATCGCCGCCGCCTGCGCACGCCACGACGCGCGCATCGTGGACATCAGGAGGCCGCGGCCGGTGCGCGAATTGGCCTTCTGGACCGGCGCATCGACGCGCCTCGCCGTGCCGCGCGTGGCGGTGCTGGGCACCGATTGCGCGCTAGGCAAGCGCACGACCACGCAGTTCCTCGTCGCCGAATGCCGCCGGCGCGGCTTGCGCGCGGCGATGGTGCACACCGGCCAGACAGGTTGGATGCAGGGCGTCAAGCACGGCTTCATCCTCGACACGACGCCCAACGACTTCGTCTCAGGCGAGCTCGAGCGCGCCCTGCTGGCCTGCGTGGCGGACGAGGATCCGCAGGTCGTCTTCCTCGAGGGCCAATCGGCCTTGCGCAATCCCGCCGGTCCCTGCGGGGCCGAGTTGCTCTTGTCGGGCGGGGCGCGGCAAGTCGTGCTGCAGCACGCGCCCGCGCGCCGCTTCTACGACGGCACGGAGCAGTGGGGCTGCGCCATCCCGCCGGTGGCCGACGAGATCGACTTGATCGCGCGCTACGGCGCCGAGGTCGTGGGAATCGCGCTCAATCCCGAGGGGCTGGCGCCGGACGAGGCGCGCGCCGCGGCGCGCCGGCTCGAGGGCGAATTGGGCCGACCGGTGGTGCTGCCCGTCGAGGATGGCGTGGGCCGGCTGGTCGAACGGATCGCCGTCAAGGAAAGTTGACATCATCCATGCGCGTCGACGCTTGCGAACTGTGGTCGGAGCGCGCGCCGCTGACGCGGCCCTACTCCATCGCGTACGAGACAGTGGACGCCGTCGAGCTGTGCTACGTGCGCCTTGTCTCCGGTCGCCACGCCGGCCACGGTTGCGCCTCGCCCATTCCGGAAGTCACGGGCGAGGATGTCACCGCCTGCCGCGCCGCGCTCGACGGCGCGCTCGCCGACCTGCGCGCGGGCCGCGATCCCGCCGCGGCGCTCGCCGCTCGCCCGGCGGCGGCCGCCGCCATCGACATGGCGCTCCACGACCTGCGCGCTCGCGTCGCGGGCAAGCCGCTCGTCGAGTTGCTCGGCCGCGTGCACGGGCCGCTCCCCACCTCGGTCACCATCGGCATCAAGCCGACCTTGGCCGAGGTGCTCGACGAGGCGCGCGAGTTCCTCGGCCGAGGCTTCCGCTCCATCAAGGTCAAGATCGGACACGCTCTCGACGACGATCTCGAGCGCCTGGCGCGGCTGCGCGAGCTGGTGGGGACGCGCGCGACGCTCACCATCGACGCCAACCAGGGCTTCGGGCCCGCGGACCTGCCGCGCCTCTTCCAAGCGCTCGACGAGCTCGACATCGCCTTCCTCGAGCAACCCATGCCACCCGCCTTCGACGACGAGTGCGCCCTGCTCGCGGCCCGCGATCGCGCGCGCCTCGCCCTCGACGAGAGCCTGCTGTCCCCCGCCGACGCACGAGCGCACGCTGCCGCGGGCCGCGCCGGCATCTTCAACATCAAGCTGATGAAGTGCGGCGGTCCCACCCCCGCCTTGGAGATCGCCCGCGTGGCGCGAGAGCACGGCCTCGCGGCGATGTGGGGCTGCTCCGACGAGAGCCGCCTCGGGATCGCCGCCGCGTTGCACGCGGCGCTCGCCGCGCCGGCCACGCGCTTCCTGGATCTCGACGGCCATCTGGACTTGGCGCGCGATCGAGGTCGAGGCGGTTTCGAGATCGTCGATGGACTGATGGTGCCTTCCGACGAGCCGGGACTCGGCGTCGACATGGAGGCCTGGTCGTGAAGCCCATCGGACGCCGCGCCTTCCTGGCGCTCGCGGGCGCTGGTTTCGCCTCGTGCGCCTTGTCGCGTCGCATGGCGCGCTTCGACTGCGTGCTTGCCGGAGCCACCATCCTCGATGGTCTGGGTTCGCCACCGCGCGTGGCGGATGTGGGCCTCGTCGGCGACGGCATCGCGCATGTCGGCTCCATCGATCCGGAGCAAGCGCGCGCGCGCATCGACTTGCGCGGCCTGTGCCTGGCGCCGGGCTTCATCGACATCCACACGCACTCCGACGAGGACATCTTCCGCTACCCCGACGACGAAAGCCGCGTGTTCCAAGGCGTCACGACCGAAGTGACGGGCAACTGCGGCGGTTCGGCGGCCCCCGTGGCGCCCGAGGACGCCGCGGAGCTCGCCGCCGAGTTGCAGCAGGACGGCATCGACGAGCGTTGGAGCGATGTAGCCTCGTACTTCCGCGCGTTGGAGTCGCGTCGCGTGGCCACCAACCAGGTGCTGCTCGTGGGGCAGGGCACCTTGCGTCGCGCGGTGGCGGGCCTCGCCAACCGACCGCTTGCGGCGAGCGAGCTGGCGCGCGTCGAGCGGATGTTGGAGGAGGCGCTGGAGCAGGGAGCCGCCGGACTCTCGAGCGGGCTGGAGTACACGCCTGGCCGCTACACGCCCACGGAGGAGCTGGTCGCGCTGGCGCGCATCCTCGCGCGGCGCGGACGCCTGTACGCCTCGCACATCAGGAACGAGGAGTCGGGGCTCTTCGACTCGGTGCGCGAGGCCTTGCGCATCGGCGTCGAGGGCGGCGCGCGCGTGCAAGTCAGCCACCTCAAGGCCTGCGGACGGCCCAACTGGCCGCAGCTCGAGCCCTCCATCGCCGCCATCGAAGCGGCGCGCGCTGCGGGACTCGACGTGCTGGCGGACGCCTATCCCTACACGGCCTATTCGACCGGCTTGACGATCTTCCTGTCGGACGCGACGCGCGAAGGTGGCGCGCCAGCGATCCTCGCGCGCCTCGCCGATCGCTCCGAACGCGCGCGCATCGCCGCGGAATTGGATCCGCGCGTGGAAAGCGACCCCGGCGGCTACGAGTTGATCGTGATCGCCGCGACCGTCGCGTCCGACAAGTCGGTCGTGGGCGCCAGCATCGCCGACATCGCCGCGCGCCGCGGCATCGCGCCGCGCGAGGCGCTGCTGCAGGTGCTCGAGGAAGGCCGCGCCAGCGCGAGCTTCGTCGGCCACGCCATGGACGAGACGCAGGTTGCGCGCGTCCTGCGCCACCCATTGGTCATGGTGGCCTCCGACGGCTACGCCATGGCGCCGCGCGGCGCGGCGCTCGAGCGCCGACCGCACCCGCGCAGCTACGGCACCTTCGCGCGCGTGCTGCACAAGCACGTGCGCGAAGAAGGTCTGCTGACCCTCGCCGAAGCCGTGAAGAAGATGACCTCCATGCCAGCCGACCAGCTGCGGCTCGGCGACCGTGGCCGCCTGGTCGCCGGTTGCAAGGCCGATCTGGTGGCCTTCGACGCCGCTCGCGTGCGCGAGGAGGCCACCTTCGCCGAGCCGCATCGCCTGGCGAGCGGCTTCGAGCACGTGTGGGTCGCCGGCGAGCGCGTGCTGGCGGATGGGCGCTCGACGGGCGCACGGCCCGGTCGCGCGCTGCGCGCCTAGGCGCGGCGGCGCAACACCTGCACGGTGAAGGCGTCGGTGCCGTGGCGATGCGGCAAGAGGCGCAACGCGGGCTTGTCCAAATCGCACGACAAGGCGCGCAGCGCTTGTGGCAACCAATCGCGCTGCGCGAGCAGCTCGAGTCCCTCGAGCTCGGCCAAGCGCGAGGCGACCGCCTCGTTCTCCGCGACGAGCGGCGTGCAAGTGGCGTAGACCAGCCACCCGCCAGGCCGCAGCCAGCGCACGGCATCGCGCGCGATGGACAGTTGCTGGGCCGGCAGTCGTTCGAGCAGCGCGGCATCGACGCGGCGCGCCAAGTCGGGCTTCCTGCGCAGGGCTCCCAGTCCACTGCAAGGCGCGTCGACGAGGACGCGCAAAGCAGCGCCTTCGAGCGGGGCCAAGGCGGGCACGAGCACGGCGCCCGGCGCCGGGGATGCCTGCACGAGCAGGTTGTACGCCTTGGCGCGCGCGGCGCGCCGCGCCAGTTCCTTGAGTCGCCGCGTGTCGCGATCGAGCGCCAACACGCGTCCCCGCCCGCTTAGTTGCGCGCACAAGGCGAGCGTCTTGCCACCCGAACCCGCGCAAGCATCGACCACCGGATGCGAGCGCGAAGGCGCCACGAGCAGCGACACCAACTGCGAAGCTTCGTCCTGCACCTCGTACCACCCGTCCTCGAAGGCGGGGCCCGGCGCGGGTGGCGTCGAGTCCTCGAGCACCAGCGCCAACGGACTCCAGCGACCGTCGCGCACGCGCCAGCCCTCGCCCTCGAGGCGCGCGCGCAGCTCCTCGCGCGTGGCCAAGAGGGCATTGGCGCGCACGCACAACGGCGCGGCAGTCCACGACGCCCGCAAGCACTCTTCGGCCTCCGAGCCCAGATCCGCCAGCATGGCGCGCGCGATCGCCATGGGCACCGAGGCACGCTGCGCCAAGGCCGCCACAGGATCGTCTCCGTCGCGCAGCGCCGCGTGGCGCGCTTGCAGGAGCTCGGCATCCACGCCGGCGCGAGACAGCTCCTGCACCGCGCCGCCGCGCGCCGCGTCCGGCAAGGCCTCGTCGAGGACGCGCGCGGCCTGCATCAACAACCATGGCGAGCGCAGATCCGGCATCGCATGCCGCACTCGCGCCTCGCCCGACAACGCCTGCCGCAGATCGGCGAGCAGCGGTCCGCGCATGGCTCCGGAGTGGCCGGCCGCTTCGCAGGCGCTCGACAAGGAAGCGCCGTGCTCGATGGCGCTCCACGCGACTTCCAAGGCGCGACGGCTCAAGGACGAAGCTCCAAATCGAGCACGATCTCCATGTGGGCGGTGTGCGGAAACATGTCGACGAGATCCACGCGCGTGCAGACCCAGCCGGCGCGCACGAGCGCACCCGCGTCGCGCGCCAAGGTCGCCGCGTCGCAGGATACATGGCGCAGGACGCGCGGCCTGAGCCGGACGAGTTCGCGCACGACGGCCTCGCCGAGTCCGGTCCTCGGCGGATCGACCAACACGACCGGCGGGATGCGCGCGCTCTCCGCCAACCAAGCCCTCGCGTCGGCGACCTCGAAGCGCGCGGAATCGAGGCCGAGGCGCGTCGCGTTGGAGCGCGCCGCGCGCACCGCCGCGCGGTCGGCCTCCACGCCCAGGAGCAGCGTCCCTTCGGCGGCCAAGGCCAAGGCGAACAGCCCGCTGCCGCAATACAGGTCGAGCACCTCGCCGCCCTCCGCGCGCGCAGACGGGAGCAGGCCGTCGACGACCCGCGCCACGAAGCGCTCGAGCAAGTCGCCGTTGCCCTGTTGGAACCCGAGCAGCGGGAACTCCATTTCGACGCCCGCCACTCGTCGACGCACGACCCGCGCGCCATCGCGCGCGTCGAGTGGTTCCCCCGCGGGACCATGGGCGCTGAAGGCGGCCGCGCCGCCCTCGTCGACGCAAGCTTGCACGGAACGAGCCTGGCGCGGGAGCGCGCGCGCGCCACCGCGCATGTCCGCCAACAGCTCCTGCAACGCGGGCGCGAGGATCGGACATTGCTCGACCTCGACGAGGTCGTGGCTCTTCGGCGCGCGGTAGCCGAGCACCGCGCCCGAGCGCCAAGCTCCCGCCAGCCACTCGACGCGCGTGCGCCAACCGAGCCCCTCGCCCGCCAGGAGCCCGATCGTCGGCCATTCCTCGACCTTTCCGAGGCGTCGCAATTGGTCCGCGAGGAGCTCGAGCTTGGCGCGCCGCTGCGCGGCG
>Ga0172367_10004890_pt1 | contig 16432 bp, 15 predicted proteins | sample Lak10m_FD_114542 | JGI IMG/M metagenome (GOLD analysis project Ga0172367, IMG submission 114542) | Freshwater microbial communities from Kabuno Bay, South-Kivu, Congo - kab_022012_10m | ecosystem: Environmental > Aquatic > Freshwater > Lake | place: Democratic Republic of the Congo: South-Kivu...
TAAAATTCTAACTTCATATTTTTGGCTAAAAATCTCTAAAAAAAATTTTTCAGTCGTGGCTTATGCGAGCGACGAGCCTCAGCTGTATGGATATACAGCTTCATTTTTTAAAAATTTTTATCTTAAAAAACGCGATCGTTGCTTTAGCAAGACTGGCAAAAATATCGTGTCGTTGCTTTAGCACGACTGGCAAAAATATCGTGTCGAAAGCTTTAGCACGACTGGCAAAAATATTTTGTTATAATTTTATTTAAAGATGGGATTCGGTATAACATTCTATTTTAATTTATTTAAGTTATACATGCAAGAAAATAGAGAATATCAGGATAGAGTTTATAAAGAATCAGTTTCTAAAATTGAACAATTTATTTTAAAATCTGGTTTTAAATTAAAACAAGTAATTTTTATTTCTGATCAAAAAATTTGGAAAAAAAATCAAAATTTTTTTGACAAAAATTTAATTAAAAAATTTTATAATATTCTTTTACTAAAAAACCCTTCTGCTACTGAAAGATTTTGCAATGTTATCATATCTAAATCTAAAAAAGCTAAATTAATTATTGCCCTTGGCAGTGGAACAATTAATGATTTATGTAAATATTCTGCTAGTGTTTCAAATATTCCTTACATCATTATTCCTTCTGCATCATCAATGAACGGATACTTATCTCAAAATGCCTCGATTGAAATTAATGGCCATAAAAAAACTATATTAGCTAAAATGCCATTTTTAGTTTATTTAGACTTATTGATAATTAAAAAAGCTCCACTTAGATTAAATAAATCGGGAATTGGTGACCTAATGTGTTTTTATTGCTGTTGGTTTGATTGGTATATGGCTCATAAAATTTTTAATGGTAATTTTAATAAAATACCATTCCAGATTTTGGAAAAAAAAATGCAAGAATTTTGCAATAATTATCATAATTATAAATTAAAAGATAAAGTTTTTTTGGAGCTTTTAATGGATATTTTGTTACTGTCTGGATATGGCATGACAATTGCTGGTGGTTCATATCCAGCAAGCCAATCGGAGCATTTAATTGCTCATTGTTTAACCATGAAATATCCCAAAAAGATTTCAAAAATATTTCATGGTGAAATAATAGCAATCTCAACAATTAACTCGCTTCAATTTCAACAAAAAATTTTAAATTTATTAAAAAAACGCAAGTTATTTTTTGATCAAGAAAAGTTTGATTTTAAAAAAATATGTCAATTTTTTAATAAAGAAGTTGCCTATGAATGTAAAAATGAATATGTGCTAAAATTTTTTAACCAAAATCAAGTTAATGAAATTAATAGATATATAATTAAAAATAGTAAAAGCTTGTATAATGAGTTATCAAAAATATTTTTTTCTGAAGATAAAATTAAAAAAATTTTTTCTCACTTCAAAATTGATTATTCGGTAAAACATCTGGGAATCAGCGAGAATCAATATTTAGATTGTATAAAATATTCCAAGTTTATTAGAAACAGATTAACATGTTTAGATTTTTTTAAAAATGATTGAAAAAGTTAAAATTGCTATATTAATTTCAGGAAGAGGCTCTAATATGAAAGCCATTATTGATGCCTGCAAAAATCAAAATTATCCTGCGCAAGTTGTATTAGTTTTATCAAATAAACAAGAAGCCTTGGGTCTTCAATATGCTATTTTAAATAATATAAAAACTGTGGTAATAGATCATAAAAAATATCAGAATAATCGTGAAGAATTTGATCGCGCTATGCATGATCAAATTCAATCTTCAGGAGCGCAAATAATATGTTTAGCTGGTTTTATGAGGCTTCTTTCGTCTTGGTTTGTTAATAAATGGTTTAATAAAGCAATTAATATTCATCCTTCTTTGCTTCCAGATTTTAAAGGTATTGACGCCGTTGGAGATGCTCTAAAAGCTGGTGTTAAAAATAGTGGATGTACTGTCCATATGGTTCGAGAACAAATGGATTCTGGTCCAATAATTATGCAATCAAAAGTTGCAGTCTTAAAAGATGATAATAAAGAAACTCTTGCACAAAGAATTTTATATGAAGAAAATATACTTTATCCTAAAGCATTGAAAACGATTTGTGAAAAATTTTTGAACAACAAATTATGAATATACTTGAACTAATTACCGCCCCTGATCCTCTTCTTAATATGGTATCCAAGCGAGTTGAAATTATTGACGATCAGTTGCAAAATTTTATGAAAGATATGATCACAACAATGTATCATGAACGTGGAATTGGTTTGGCAGCAGTACAAGTTGGTGTTTTAAAAAGAATTTTGGTTATGGATGTAGATTATGAAAATGATGATCATTTTCATGATCATGATAATTATAATTCAATTCATGTTAAAAATACTAATCCACAATATTTTGTTAATCCTGAAATTATTGAATTTTCAAAAATAAAAACTCCTTACAATGAAGGATGTCTATCTTTTCCAGGGGCAAGAGCAGAAATTATTAGACCAGATTCAGTGGTTGTAAAATATCTTGACTTTAATGCTAAAGAGCAGGTAAAAAAATTTACTGGAATCTCTGCAACTTGTATTCAACATGAAATTGATCATTTAAACGGAATCACTTTTGTTGATCATATTTCAAGTTTAAAACGAGATTTTATAATTAGAAAAATGAAAAAAATTAAAAATAAAAAATAATGAATCGTTATCGTTACAAAGCAATTAAACCAGATGGAAAATATGTTAGCGGAAAATTAGCTGCTAACAATCCAGCTCAGCTAATGTCAATTCTTAAAGATAGCTCTCTTGAATTGGTTTCTTATTCTCAAGATAAAGTAAAAGCCGGTGGATTTTTTAATAGAATTAATTCTGATGATTTAGTCACAATGTTTATCCAGCTTGAGCAATTAGAAGGAGCGGGTGTACCAATTATTGAAGCTATTTCTGATTTAAAAGATAGTTCTGACTCGGTTAAAGTTAGAAACGTTATGCATGAAGTATATGAATCAATAAAAAGTGGAAGTCTTTTTTCGGAGGGTCTTGCTAAGCGTCCTGATGTTTTTAGTTCAACTTATATTGGACTTATAGCTATGGGTGAAAAAACTGGCAATTTATCAACTTCTTTTTCAAGTATTGTTGAAGATATAAAATGGAATAATGACATTAAACGAAAAACTAAAAAAGCCATTACTGGGCCAATATTTGGTTTGATCATGATGTTTGTAGTGCTTGGTGTTATGACTACAATCGTCGTTCCAAAAGTAACTTCATTTCTTACAGCGCAAAGTATTAATTTACCAATGGCTACAGTATCGCTTATAGCTTTTTCTGATTTTATGAAAAAATATTGGTTATTAATGGTTTTATTTTTTCCTGCGATTTGGCTTACCATTAAAATAATGTCCGCTTCTCAAGGCTTTGCAACTAAAGTAGATGATGTTAAATTAAAGTTGCCAATTTTTGGATCAATCATTACCAAGATAGAATCAGCAAAATTCTGCCAATTTTTTGCTATGACTTTTAGAAGTGGTCTTGGAGTGCTTGATTGCTTAGAGTCCTCAAGTGTTGCAATTAAAAATAAGGCAATTAGACAATCAATTTTAAATGTTAAAAAACAAGTCTCTGATGGAAAAAAGCTTGCTGATGCAATTTCTTCGACTGGTTATTTTCCTAGTCTTGTTGTTAGAATGTTTAAAGTTGGTGAAGATACTGGTAATATGGACGGATCTTTAAAAAATATTAAATTTTTTTATGATCGAGAAATAAATGATTCAATTGATAGACTAGTTGGAATGATTCAGCCAACCATTACTCTTGTGATGGGTGGAATGATTGGTTGGATATCTATAGCAGTGTTTGGACCTATTTATGGAACATTTTCAAATTTAAAATAATGTCTAAAGATTACGCTTATCTTATTTTGGGAACTGGTACCGATATAGGAAAAACACACTTAGTTGAGCTATTATGTACAAATGTTAATAATTCGTTAGCAATAAAGCCAATTATAACTGGTTTTAAGCAAGATGGTAATTCTGATAGTGAAAGAATTTTAAGGGCAATGAAATTAAAAATTTCCAAAGAAAATATTAAAAAAATTTCGCCATGGTGTTATGAAAAACCTGTATCACCTCATTATGTTGACAATATAAATTATCAGGCATTAAAAAAATTTTGTATTAAAAATATAAATCAGGCAAAAAAAGCTAAAAGATATTTATTTATTGAATCTTCTGGAGGAGTTATGACGCCGATAAACAATCAAAAAACATTTCTTGATTTAGCAATTGATTTAAAAATACCAATTTTGCTTGTAACTTTTGATTATCTTGGTTCAATAAGTCATACTCTTTCTGCTTTTTTGGCTTTAAAAAACTCAAAAATTAAAATTAAAAAAATAATTATTAATAATTTTAAAATTAATAATAAAGTTTTTAGTTTTGAAGATAGTATAAGAAAATTTACCAAAAATTCAGTCGAAGATTTATCATATTTTGTCAAGAATTTTTCAAAATAATTATTTGCTAAATTCAGTACCACATAATACTATTTTATACCATTTCCACTAATAAATTAAGCAAGATATCATCATTTATTAGAAACATTATTTTTTTTCTTAAACCAAGTTGCGATCAAAAATGAGTAAATAACAAAGAAATTTTGAGGAAAAATTGCGACAAATAATCAAATCTGTATCAGGTTATACAGCGTCATTATTCGAGCAAATTTTTACCAAAATTCTGCAGTTATTTATTCATACCAAATCCCATCTTTAAAAGTTTTAAAAAAAATTAAAATTCTAACTTCATATTTTTGGCTAAAAATCTTTAAAAAGCCTCAGCTGTATGGATATACAGCTTCATTTTTTAAAAATTTTTATCTTAAAAATCGTGTCGTTGTTTTAGCACGACTGGCAAAAATATTTTGTTATAATTTTATTTAAAGATGGGATTTGGTATCATATTTTTATCGCAACTTGGTATTAAACTACAACCCTTTTTATTATTAAATATAATGAGCAAAATTATTAATCTTGAAGGTAAGGAAATTAAAGGTATCACACCATTAGAAAGCATATCTTTGCAAAAAGAAAATACTCGACAAGAATGGGCGTATAAAGCAGATATTCTTTGCGAAGCATTACCTTACATGCGAAAATTTTCTGGCGAAACATTTGTTATTAAGTTCGGTGGATCAGTAATGGGTGGTGTTAGTAATATTAAAAATTTTGCTAAAAATATAGTGTTGCTTAAGCAGGTGGGAATTAACCCTATTGTTGTTCATGGCGGTGGTCCTCAAATTGGTGCCATGCTTGATAAATTAAATATTAAATCAAGCTTTATTGACGGACTTAGAGTTACCGACTCTGATACCGTTGAAATTGTTGAAATGGTTCTTGCGGGATCAATCAATAAAATGATCGTTAATGAAATTAATTCAGCTAATGGCAAAGCAATTGGTATTTGTGGAAAAGATGGCAATTTAATTCGTGCCAAAAGAGCTACTAAAACTAAAAAAGATCCAAATTCAAATATTGAAAAAATACTTAATCTTGGTTTTGTTGGTGAGCCATATCATGTTGATCCTGAAGTATTAAATTTATTTGAAGATTCTGATATTATTCCAGTAATTGCTCCAATAGGAGTTGGTGACAATCAAGAAACCTTCAACATGAATGCTGATACTGTTGCAGGGGCAATCGCTTCGGCATTGCAGGCTTCAAAATTAATTATTTTATCTGATGTTGATGGAGTTATGTTGCCAAATGGCGAATTGGTTAGTCATTTAAATGTAGCAACCGCAAAACAAATGATTGCTGATGGTATTATTAATGGCGGTATGATACCAAAAGTAGAAACTTGCATTAATGCTTTGCAAAAAAATGTAAGCTATGCTCATATTCTAAATGGCTCTGTTGATAATATATTATTAATGGAAATCTTCACTGAAAGTGGAGCGGGAACAATGATAATATAATTTGTAAGGTTTTTTAGAGAATTTTAGCTAAAAATATAAAGTTAGAATTTTAATTTTTTTAAATTTTAAAGATCGTGTTTGGTATAAAATATTTAAACATTGATACTATTGCTTGGTGGGTGATAGAAGACTCGAACTTCCGACCTCTACGATGTCAACGTAGCACTCTAACCAACTGAGCTAATCACCCCTAATCACCCATTAAAAAATAACTCATACATTAATGCTATTTTCGATTTTTAAATCAAATTTTAACAAAATATTTTCAAGTTAAAATAGAATAGAAGACCAATAGTTATAATATTTTTTGTAACATCTTTAAATAATAAAATAAATTTCATTAACAATCAAAATTTTTTTTATGAATAAAAAAAATACTCAAAGAGCATTTTCATTAATTGAACTATCAATTGTTATTTTAATAATTGGTATATTGGTTGCTGGAGTAACCCAAAGTTCTAGACTGGTTAATGAAATTCGTCTATCATCTGCTCGCTCTATAACTCAAAGCTCCCCAGTTTATTCAATTTCTGGTATCAGTTCGTGGATTGAAACTACTCTTGAATCAAGTTTTAATTCTGATTTTGATGATGGTGCAACTGTTTCACAAATTAATGATAGTAATAAACAAACAATGAATAAAATTAATTTTGTTCAATCTACAGTTGCAAAACAACCGCTTTACAGAAAAAGTAATTTTAATGGTCTTCCTTCTCTTGCCTTTGATGGAGTTGACGATGAAATGTTATCATCGGTAAATTTAACTGCTGCAGAATTTGCTCCAGCAAGTAAAAATACTATTTTTATGGTTATCAGAATAAATACCTTTAACGGAGTATTTTTTAAATTTGAAAATTCTGGTACCGCAGTTCCTAGAGTTGGTTTAGAAGTTAACAGTAATTTATTAAGATTTGATTATCCAAATGGTTCTAATACCGCTGTTGGAACTACTAATATAATTGGTAAAACAATTATTATTACTGCTGATGCCAATAAAGTTAATCAAACCATATATTTAAATGGTGTTCAAGAAGTTACTAGAGCCAATACTGTAGACATGAATTATTCACTAACTGCTCCAATATCAATTTGTGGCAATAATGGAAATCTTTATGTTAAATGTGATTTAGCAGAAATGATATTTTTTGATCGTTCCTTAAAAACCGAGGAAAGAAAATCTATAGAGCAATATTTGGGTAGAAAGTGGGGAATTAAGATATCTTAATTTAATAACAATCAAACTATTGCAAATCATACCTTTTGCTGTAATTTTTTGTTTTTTATTCATTTTTTGATTTTAATGGATATTTATACTAAATCCCATCTTTAAATAAAATTATAACAAAATATTTTTGAGATAAAAATTTTTAAAAAATGAGGCTGTATATCCATACAGCTGAGGCTTTTTAGAGATTTTTAGCCAAAAATATGAAGTTAGAATTTTAATTTTTTTTAAAACTTTTAAAGATGGGATTTGGTATTATACCAAAACCGTTTTAGATATGCTAAACGTCGAACATGATATAAAATTATTTTTTTCATTATTCTCTTTAGGTATATTTGGAGGCTTTTCTCATTGCATTGGCATGTGTGGACCATTTGTTATAACTCAAGCTTGTCAAAAAATTAAAAATATTGAAATAGAAAAATATTCAAATTTTGAAAAACTAAAAAGTTTTGCCTTACTACCATATCATTTTGGCAGAATAACCACCTATGCATTTATTGGTTTTTTTACTAATATATTTGGTAAAGAAATAGTTGATTTTTTTAACTTTAAAAAATTTTCTGCCTTTACTTTATTGATTGCATCATTTTTTTTTATAAATATTTTCTTTGAAAAAAAAAATTTATTTACCTTCAAAAAAATTAAATTATTCCAAATTAATAATTATTTAATCAAACCAATATTTTCTAAAATAAATCTTCTTTTTAAAAATCCCGATGGTTTTAATGGATATTTAATTGGATTAATACTCGGTTTTATACCATGCGGTTTACTTTATGGAGCCTTTGCTATCGCGCTGTCTTTTAATAACAGTATCAATGCTTTGATTGGCATGATAATATTTGGTTTTTCAACCTTTCCAGCACTATTTTTATCTGGCTTTATTGGAAGCTTGGGGATCAAAATTTCAAATTTTAAAATTATTGCCAAAATAATGATTATGATTAATATTTTAATGTTATTGATGATGTCTTTTAAACAATTAATTTAAAATATGGCCTACAACACAAATAATGAAAATGTTGAATATAATTATAAAATAATCAGATTATTTACGATTGCTTCGATGCTTTGGGGAATATTTGGTTTCTTAATTGGAGTTATTATAGCTTCTCAATTAGCTTATCCAATTCTGAATCTTAATCTAGAATGGACAAGCTTTGGCAGACTAAGACCGCTTCATACTTCAGCTGTAATATTTGCTTTTGGTGGCAATGCTCTTTTTGCAACAAGTTTTTTTGTTGTTCAAAGAACATCAAATGCAAGATTATGGGGCAATGATTCTTTACACAAATTTATTTTCTGGGGATATCAATTTTTTATAATTATTGCTGGCCTTGGATACATAAATGGCATTACTCAAGCCAAAGAATATGCCGAACCAGAATGGTATGCCGATTTAGTTCTTCTCCTAGTTTGGGTTTGTTATTTTATAGTTTATATCATGACTTTACGCAATCGTCGTGAACCTCATATTTATGTCGCTAATTGGTTTTATCTATCTTTTATTGTAACCGTTGCCATATTACATATCGTTAATAATCTTTCTATACCACTAAGAATTGATAGCTCACAAAGCTATCCAATTTTTGGAGGCGTTCAAAGTGCCATGATTCAATGGTGGTATGGACATAATGCGGTTGGATTTTTTCTTACTGCTGGTTTTATTGGTATGATGTATTATTTTGTTCCAAAAAGAGCTGAGCGCCCAGTTTATTCTTATCGTTTATCTATTTTACATTTTTGGTCATTAATTTTTATATATATATGGGCAGGGCCTCATCACTTACATTACACATCTCTTCCTGACTGGGTTCAAACTCTTGGCATGACTTTTTCAATAATGCTATGGATGCCATCTTGGGGCGGAATGATTAACGGTATCATGACTTTATCAGGAGCTTGGGATAAGCTTCGTACCGATCCAGTTTTAAGATTTCTTATTACCGCTGTTGCTTTCTATGGAATGAGTACCTTTGAAGGTCCATTAATGTCAATAAAAGCAGTTAACGCTCTTTCGCATTACACTGATTGGACTATTGGCCATGTTCACTCTGGTGCTTTAGGATGGGTGGCATTGATAAGCTTTGGATCAATCTACCATTTAGTACCAATTTTATGGAATAAAGAAAAGTTATATTCAACAAAATTAGTTGAAACTCATTTTTGGCTGGCAACTATTGGTATAGTTTTATACATGGTTGCAATGTGGATATCAGGAATCACACAAGGTCTAATGTGGCGATCATATGATAATATGGGCTTTTTAAGTTATTCTTTTATTGAAGTTCTAAGAGCTACCCATCCACTTTATGTTGTTAGAGCTTTAGGTGGAATATTTTTCCTTACTGGCTCTTGTGTTATGGCTTACAATTTATACAAAACAATTACAAAAAAACATGCTTAATCATCATGATAAAATTGAAAGAAATTCTATCGTTCTTTTAATATTAACGGTAATAGTTATTTCAATTGGCGGTATCGTTGAAATTACCCCATTATTTCGCATTGAAACAACCATTGAAAAAGCAGATGGTATGCGCCCCTATACTCCACTTGAACTTGCTGGAGCTAAGATATATAAAAGAGAAGGTTGCTATGGTTGCCACTCTCAACAAGTTAGAGTTTTGCGAGATGAAGTTGAAAGATATGGTCACTATTCTATTGCTGCCGAAAGTATGTATGATTATCCATTTCAATGGGGTTCAAAAAGAACTGGTCCAGATCTAGCAAGAATTGGAGGTAAATATTCCGATGAATGGCACACTCGCCACCTTATTAATCCTCGCGATGTAGTTCCAGAATCAATAATGCCGGGATATAAATTTTTAACGAAACGAGATGCAAAAATTTCCAAAATTGCCGATGATATGACGGTGCTAAAAAAAATAGGCGTTCCCTATTCCGATGAAATGATACAAAACGCTACTTCAGACGCTATCTTACAAGCATCAAATGATAGAGAAACCGAAGGTTTATACAAAAGATATGGTAAAAAAATTAATATTAGAGATTTTGATGGTAATCCTCAAAAAATATCTGAAATGGATGCTTTAGTTGCCTATTTACAGACCTTAGGAACTTTTGTTGATTTTTCAAAATTTGAACCAATCAGTATTAAAGAATATAAAGAAAAAAATTCTTCAACAAAAAATTAAATTTAATAAATAAAATGATTGAATTATTAAGTAAATATGGACCAATAATTTCAACTATAATTTTTTTTCTATCTTTTTGTTATATTATTTACAGTGTTTTTAAAAAAGGATCGAAACAAAAATTTGACAATTACTCAAAAATTCCATTAAAAGAAAAAGATAAGGTTTAAAAAACATAATTAGATAGATAAAATGCAAGAAAATAATAAAAAAAATGAAGAAAATAAGAAAATCTCAATTACTGGTCACAAATGGGATGGTATTTCTGAATACAATATAGGAGCTCCTCGTTGGTGGCTAATAGTTTGGTTTATTTGTATAATATGGGCAATAATATACTGGTTCTTCTATCCTGCAATTCCAGTATCTGGTGGCAATAGTAAAGGAATTTTAAACTGGTCAAAATTTTCACAACTCAAAGAATCACAACAAGAGATTACCGCTAAAAAATCAATATATACCGACAAAATCTCAAGATTAAACCTTCGTGAAATTCAACAAGATAAAAAGCTAATGGAATTCGCCTTAAACGGAGGAAAAGTTGCTTTTAAAGAAAACTGTTCTGCTTGCCATGGTCAAGGAGCGCAAGGTGCAAAAGGTTATCCCAATTTAAATGACGATGATTGGTTGTGGGGAGGAAAAATTGAAGATATATATCAAACTTTACTTTATGGAATTCGCTCTGGACATGATAAAGCAAGATCAAATCAAATGCCTTCTTTTGGTTTAGACAAAATTTTAAAAAAAGATGAAATCAACGCTACTATAGAATATGTTCTTTCACTTTCAAATAATTCCAAAACAAATATTTTGGGAGAATCTTTATTTAAAGCCAATTGCGTAGCTTGTCATGGTGCAAATGCTAAAGGCAATAAAGAACTTGGCGCTCCAAATTTAACCGATGAAATTTGGCTTTATGGTAATAGCAAAGAAGATATTTACTACACAATTTATTATGCTCGAGCTGGAGTAATGCCATTTTGGCAAAACAGATTAGATGATAACACTATAAAACAATTAGCTCTTTATGTTCATTCTTTAGGAGGTGGAGAACGATAATACTATTTCCAATCTTCAAATGCTAAATTTTAGATTAAAAATGGTATAACTTATGTCCTTCAAAAAATTCTTTTTCCTCAATTGGTTGAATTGACAATCCTGAAGGACGTGATTCATGTAATTGTCTAATTCCATTAATATCAGACAAATCAACATCTTTAAACAGCTTTAAGATTGATAAATTTCGACGACTTTCATCCTCATATTCACTTTCACTATTTTCAACTCTCAAACTAAGAACGGCATTTCTTATTAACTCAAAATAACTCATTTTCAAACTTCTTTCTTCATCATCTGGAATTCTTTCTTTTAAAATATTTTGCATGCAAACTAATGAATCTTCACTTAATTGAATTGGAGATTGAAAAGTTCCACCTGAATTGATGTTGACTAAAACAAGTAAAGCAAGCAATTGAACCTCTTTTAATTGATTTAGAAAAATTTCTTCTTTAGCAATCTTTTCAACAAAAGATACAAGCTTTTCATGAGAAAGACTGTCAATACAAGAATCAATAAATAATGGTATAAGACTTTCCAAATCAGGTTTTCCTTGATAACTAATTTCATCAGAATTATTCAAGTAATCGATTATTTTAGCAATTACATTATCTAGATCAGCTTCAGACTTAATAAGCAATTTTGCGATATCTTGATACTCTTTTTGTAAAGCTATAAAAAGCGGAGATCTGCCATCTTCATCAGTAATATTAACATCGCAACCCTCGCCTATCAATAAAATAGCTACTTCATAATGATCAAATAAAGAAGCGAGATAAAGAGGCGTTTCATCATAATCAGATTTTGAATTAATATCAGCTGAGTTTGCAATAAAAAAATTAATCATTTCAATATTTCCATACAAAGTAGCAAGGTGAAGTGGGTTTAATTGATGTTGTTTACAGCTTTCAGATAAATATTCTTTAATTTGATTACCGAATTTATTACCAAAAAAAGTAATTGATTTTACAGCCTGAAGCTTGGTTGCAATGTCAATAATATTTGGTTGCCCCGTTAAATAATTTGCACAAAAATCATCTTCCAAAACTTGATCAAAATAGGTTTCAATATCTAAAACTTCATCATACATAAGCATTTTTATAACATCGCCCAAATTTTTTTGTTGAATTTCACTTAGATATGGCTCTCTTTCTTGATTATCTAATTTTTCAAGCATTATTTTAATAAATAAAAAATGATCCTCACTTAAAGCAAAATCAAAAACAGACATTCCTTGTCCATTTTGACAATTAATAATTTCCTCAATTTGCTCTTTAGATAAGCCATTTAAAATTAATTCTAAAATTTCTTTGATCTCAATAATTTCATTACTATTTGCCAAATAATGAAAAATAGTCATATCTCTTCTGTCGCGAAAATTAATAAGATCAAGCTTTTGTTGGTCATTTAAAAAATCAAAAAAATCTAAAAAACTATCAATTTTTCTACTATTGATATAATCAATTAAAAAGTTACAGTAAATTTCTTTGATCTGGTCTGAAGAAAAATGATCTGAAACCGACATTAAAATTTTTTTAACTTCATTAAATTGGCAATTTATTGCTATATGGCAGAAAATGGATATTTCTTGATCCTTAGAATTAATTAAATCGCTCTTTTGATCAGAACCTAAACCATTAAAGAAACTTATAAAACCTTCAATATCTCTAGATTTTAAATACTCAAATAAAGAATGAAAATTGAACTCTGTTAAACTTGCTCTTGTCATAATTGTTGATTTTAATAAATGTTAAAATTCATTTAATTAGAATATATTGATTCAATTACATCATTAAATTTTTTTTCTAAAACATTTCTTTTTAATTTCATTGAAGGTGTTATCTCTCCAGATTCAATTGATATAGGCTGTAAAATTATATGAAATTTTTTTAACTGCTCCCAGTGATCAAGAATATTATTAATCTTATTTATTTTTTTGCTAACAAATTTTTTAATAATTTCTGAATTAAGAAAATCTTCAATACTTCCTATAAAATTATGTTTTTTTTGTAATTTCAAAACCAACTCAAAATCAGGAAATAAAAGAGCCGATGTAAATTTTTTATTTTCAGCAATAACTAGTGAACCCTGTAAAAAAGGTATTTCTTGTATTAATTTTTGTTCGATTGGAATTGGTCTAACATATTTTCCATAAGCATTTTTAAATAATTCTTTTTTACGCCCTATTATCTTAACAAAACCGTCATCACTAATTTCAGCTAAATCGCCAGTTTTTAACCAACCATTATCAATAGTTTCTTTGGTTTCATTTTCAAGATTATGATATTTTTGCATTATATTTAAACCACTACCAAATAATTCACCATCATCACCGAGTTTTAATTTAACAGAAGGAAAAGCTTTGCCAACAGTGCCAATTTTATATTGCGAAGGACAATTTGTTGCTAAAACTGGCGAGGCCTCTGTAAGACCATAGCCACAATATATGTTAACTCCTATATTCCAATAAAATTTTTCTAAATCATTTGATAAAGATGCTCCACCACATATTATCATTCGCATTTTTCCGCCGAGTGCTAGTCGAAATTTTTGATATATTATTCTATCAAAAATTTTATCGATTAAATTTATTTTTTGTTGCGGATTCTTAGTGAAAGCTCTTTTAAGCGCAAGAGAGCCAATAATTTTTTTAAATAAATTTGCAGAATCTATGCCATCATTAATTCGGGCATATACCTTTTCAAGCATTCTTGGAACAGTTGTCATTAATGTCGGAGAAAATTCACGCAAAAAAACTCCAACATTTTTTATATCATCGACAAAATAAATTGAAACTCCGCAAGATATATAATACATCATTACCATTCTTTCAAATATATGGGCCAATGGCAAGTATGATAAAACAATATCATTCTCATAAAGTGGAAAATATTGTTTGGAATCGAAGATTTGGGATATCAAATTTTGATGAGTAATTTCAACACCCTTTGGTTTTGAAGTACTTCCAGATGTGTAAATGATCGTTACTAAATCATTAGCATTAATATTTGCAATCAAATTGCTTAAACTATATTTTCCTGCTTCGTAAGCTTTAAAACCCAAATTAATTAAATCTTCAAAACTAATTGAGTTTTTATTGCTAAATCCATAGGAAATAATTTTTAATGATAGATTTTCTGATTCAAGAATTTCGATTATTTGTGAATTATCAGTAAAAAGATATTTTATTTTAGCATCTTTAATTTCATGCAAAAAATTCTCTTTAGAAATGTTGTGAAAAATTGGAACTGTGATTGCTCCCGCTAAAATAGAGCCTAAATCCGCTATCAGCCAAATTGGATTTTGATATGAGTAATTTGCTATTGTAAAATTTTTTTCTAAACCAAGCTCTTTTAGACCGCAGGCAAAGTAAAAAGATTTATCTAAAAAATCTTTATTGGAAAAAGATTTTAGAATATTTTTTTCTTTAAAATTAAGTGCCTTGTTATTATTAAAATTATTACCTTGATAAACCAGTAATTCCGCTAAGTTAGAAAAATTTTTTTTCATAGTTTTGCAATTAATAAATTTTTTTAATTAGTTGAATTAAATAAGAAAATTTTGCATAAATTAACTGATGATCTTTTAAAATTTCTCTAATTAAAATATCAATTCTAGCCTGTTTTGCAAAATACAAACAAATTGCCATTAAAAAAATTAACGAAAAAAAATTAGCAATAGCATCAATAAATTTTGGCTTAATAATTCCATCTTCAATTTTAATATCTATAACCCTATTGATTCTTGATTTAGTTCGTGGATGAGTTGAAAATAAGGTAAAATATCCACTATCTCCAAGATGAGAAAGAGCAACTGCCATATTATTTCCTCCAAAAGCTCGAGATGATTGATTATCGCATCTATATTCAATTGAACGAGATATGAAGCGACGTAAAAAATTATATATACTATAAACAACAAATCTGTTGAAAAATGTAATTAAAAAGTTTAGAGCTCTATAAATATTAAGAATAACAATTGATAAATATCTTCCTTCAAAAGAAAAAAATTTCATATATTTAATAATATTATGAAAAATAACATGTAAAATTTTAGAAATAAAATTGGTAATTTTTTGATTTACAATTATTAAGAAAGTTGGCAAAAAATCTTTATTAATAAGATGCGACATTTCATGGCCAATAATACTACGAATTGAGTTTAAAAAACTTTTTGAGTCTTGCGAATTTTTTAAATAATGATCAATCAAACCTCGTGTAATTATTATTGCTTTAGATCCTAAACTACTAACAGCATAAGCATTTATCTCATCAGAATTTTTAACATATAATTTTACTGATTTTTGAGCAAATTTATCTTTTACTTGATTAAAAATATTGGTTAAAAAATCATAATCTTTATTTTTTTCATATCTGGAGCAGTCTTTTAAAGAAGAGCGAACTGAGAAACCGAATAAAAAATCGATGAACAAATAAAAAATCATTAATGCACTTATAACAAACAATAACGACCAAAATAAAATAACAAATTTTCCAATAACATCATTTTGAACTATAAAATTATTATTAAGCTTTATAAATGGAGTAAAAAGACCGATAAAAGGCAGGAAAACAAATAATAAATTAAAAACCGTTACGATATAAACTAAAATAAAATTTATTGGCTTAGCAAACATATTAAAATAATTAATTTTAGAGTATGTATACACTTTTACTTAAAAATAGAAAAGATTTTTATCTAAAAAATAGTGTCGAACGCATCAGCACGACTTATAAAAGGTATCGAACGCGTCCAAGCGCGACTGGCAAAAAAAATATTTTGTTATAATTTTATTTAAAAATTGCGTTTGGTATAAATCGATTTTACGATTTGATATATTAATTTAAAAGCTTTTAAAATATTAAAAATATTGTTTTAAATAATATAAACACTAAAATTGAAACTATATTAGTGGATTAGGCACTGTTAACAAAGGTTTTTAAACTTATACCAAGTTGCGATCAAAATATGAGTAAATAACTGCAGAATTTTGGTAAAAATTTGCTCGAATAATGACGCTGTATAACCTGATACAGCTTTCATTATTTGTCGCAA
>Ga0172367_10004891_pt1 | contig 16432 bp, 9 predicted proteins | sample Lak10m_FD_114542 | JGI IMG/M metagenome (GOLD analysis project Ga0172367, IMG submission 114542) | Freshwater microbial communities from Kabuno Bay, South-Kivu, Congo - kab_022012_10m | ecosystem: Environmental > Aquatic > Freshwater > Lake | place: Democratic Republic of the Congo: South-Kivu...
ATAACTCGATCAGGGGTAAGAACGCGAATGTTCATAACCATATATATTACTCCTTATTTTAGAGTTTCTGCTTTTGCCATAGCTTCTTCAATATTACCTACAAGATAGAAAGCTTGTTCAGGTAATTCATCTAATTCACCATTTAATACCATAGTGAAACCTTTGATTGTTTCTTCTAAACTTACATATTTTCCAGGTGAACCTGTGAAAATTTCAGCAACGAAGAATGGTTGCGATAAGAAACGTTCCACTTTACGAGCACGTGCTACTGTTAAACGATCTTCTTCTGATAATTCATCAATACCTAAAATAGCAATAATATCTTGTAATTCTTTGTAACGTTGTAATGTTTCTTTAACTGTTTCTGCAGTTTCATAATGTTCTGCAGTTACAATATTAGGTTGTAACATTGTAGATGTAGAATCTAAAGGATCTACAGCAGGATAAATCCCTTTTGCAGCTAAATTACGTGATAATACTGTTGTTGCATCTAAATGAGCAAATGTAGTTGCTGGAGCTGGATCTGTTAAATCATCTGCGGGTACATATACCGCTTGAATTGAAGTAATTGAACCTTGTGTTGTTGATGTAATACGCTCTTGTAACGCACCCATTTCTGTAGCTAAAGTTGGTTGATAACCTACAGCTGATGGCATACGACCTAATAATGCAGATACTTCTGAACCTGCTTGTGTAAAACGGAAAATATTATCGATAAATAATAAAACGTCTTGTTTATTAACATCACGGAAGTATTCAGCCATAGTTAAAGCTGTTAAACCTACACGCATACGTGCTCCTGGAGGTTCATTCATTTGACCATATACTAAAGCTACTTTAGATTCTGGTAAATTCTTTTTGTTAATAACTCCAGATTCTTTCATTTCTTCATATAAGTCATTTCCTTCACGTGTTCTTTCTCCTACTCCACCAAACACAGATACACCACCGTGTGCTTTAGCAATATTATTAATTAATTCCATAATTAATACAGTTTTACCAACACCAGCACCACCAAATAAACCAATTTTACCACCACGTCTATAAGGAGCTAATAAATCTACTACTTTAATACCTGTTTCAAAAATTGATGGTTTTGTTTCTAATTCAGTGAAAGCTGGAGCTTCACGGTGAATTGGTAATGTATCTGTAATTGTAACATCACCTTGTTCATCTACTGGTTCACCAATTACGTTGAAAATACGGCCTAATGTAGCAGTACCTACAGGAACACTAATAGGAGCACCTAAGTTAGTAACAACAGCACCACGTTTTAAACCATCTGTAGAACGCATTGATACTGCACGAACTTTATTATCACCTAATAACTGTTGAACCTCACAAATAGTAGAAGTGCCATCTTCTAAAGCAATCTCAACTGCTGTGTAGATAGGTGGTAATTTACCGTTACTAAAAACGATGTCTAATACTGGACCAATGATTTGCGTAACCAAACCTGTATTTAAATCTGCCATTTTAATTAATTGAACATATTAGAATATTTTAGAATAAAAATACTTTCACACGTTGATGTGTAATTTGAGATAACAAAAGATTTAAAATCTGCTAACTAGATACTATTGTATAACAATATTCTTTTAATTCTTGAATCCTAATTAAATTTCTAGAATTAATCTGAATCTTCTAATCTTCCTGTTATTTTTAGCCAATTACGAACACCTGCGTAATTATCCGGAGCTAATTTTAATGCTTGACGCCAATATTCTGCTGCTTTATCAAATAATTTTTCTGCTAAGCTTATATATTCTTCTTCTGTAAAAGATTCTGCTCGAGTAGCTTGCATATGATAAATTACTCCAATATTATATAATGCTTGAGGAAGATTAGGATTTAATCCTAAAGCTTGATGATAAAATTCTAAAGATTGTGTATATCTTCCTGTATTTCCATAAATTAAGCCTATATTATATAGAGTATAGCTACGGTCATAAGGATCTTCTTCTAAACTTAATGCTTCGTAATAATTTTCTAAAGCTTCAGAATAACGACCTTTTGTTTGAGCAGCCATACCTGCTCTATAATACGAAAAAGCTTGTTTTTCTTTTTTACTCGCCGGTAAAACCTTCAATAATATATCTGCTATCACTGTAAAGGTTTTATCGATGAAATTCCCCATAGAATTTCTCCTTTTAGATATAATTTAATTAATAAAAATTTGAGTTTGTTTTTTCTCTATGATTCTACAAGTTACTATAGTGTACGCTAATATATATTATAGTACAAACTCATTTATATATACATTCAAATACAATATAAGTTCTATAGAGAGTTTAATTTATTAAGTTTTAATAATTTTGATTTGGGTTAAATAAAAAAGTAGAGTGGTTAGGATTATTTTGGTAGTTTGTTTTTAATTTTTCCAAATTAATTTGAAAAAATTAAAACATTTAAATATTTTTTATTTATTATTATTTTCATTAGATGCAACAAACGGCAGTAATGATACAATTCTAGCACGTTTAATTGCTTTTGTTAATTTTCGTTGTTGTTGTACTGTTACACCAGTAGCTCTACGTGGAAGAATTTTCCCTTGTTCAGTTAAAAATAAACTTAATAAATCAATATCTTTATAATCAATTTTTTGGTTCACACTAATTGGAGAAATTTTTTGGCTTTTAGCTATCATTTTATTAAATTGTTATTTAATTTCTTTATGTATTGTTGTTTTATTACAATGTGGACAATATTTGTTTAATTCTAAACGTTGAGGATTGTTTCTTCGGTTTTTTTGAGTCAAATAACGTGAAACTCCTTTTGATCGTTTATCTGTGTTTGAACGACATTCTGTACATTCTAATGTGATTAAAATACGACTTCCTTTATTTTTTGCCATAATAATTTTTCTTAAGCTTTATCTTATAACCAAAAATATTATCTAAATTTATTCATAAAAGCAAGCTTTTATTGATTCACTACAAAAAATTTTTATACTAAAAACTTCCAATTTTTTAATAAATATATTAACATAATAAAAATATATTTGTTAATATAGATCTATAATAAAATTTATAATATGGCCAATAATAAATCTGCTGAGAAACGTATTGAGATTACTAAACGAAATCGTTTAAGAAATCGTTTTTATAAGAGCTCAGTACGAACTTTAATAAAAGTTTTTTTAAAAGATTTAGAAGTATATAAAACTTCTAAAGATCCGAATGATAAAGAAAAAGCAAAAAAAATTTTAAATTCTATTTACAGTTTACTTGATAAAGGTGCTAAAAAACATGTTTTTCATAAAAATTTTACAAACAAAAAAAAATCACGTCTAGCAATTTCATTAAAAATAGCTTAATCCTGTTTGTAAAATCTAGTTTATCGAAAAAATATTTTTATCTTATTTTATTTTTTATTAAAATAAGATAAGATAGAAAGTTTTATTAGAAGTTGAAACAACAAGTTTATTTTTATTTAATAACAAAAATTATGAATCAACTTAATCCATTAAATTATACTACAACTCTCCCTGATTTTATAACAATGCAAAGAGCAAGTTTCTGCTGGTTTTTAACTCAAGGACTTTCTGAAGAATTAAAATTTTTTTCTCAGATTCTTGATTTTAGCCAGAATACAGAATATGTTTTATACGGTGAAGAATATGGATTACTTAAACCACCATGTACTTTAGCAGTTGCAAGAAAATACAGTGGAAATTATAGAGCTCAATTAGTTATTCCTATTGAAGTTAGAAATAAAAAAACAAATACTGTTTATTTTTATAGCAAATTTCCACTTATAACACTACCTTTAATGACAACAGCTGCAACATTTATTTTAAATGGTTGTGAACGTGTTATTGTTAGCCAAATCATTAGAAGCCCTGGGATTTATTTTGAAAAAGTTAAAAATCAAAAAAGACAAAGACCTTTTAAACGTAAATTATCCACAGAAATTACTAAATTACGTTCTTTTTTACCTGCAGGATATGCTTCAATTTCGGATACAGATTTATTTTTTGCTACTCCATCAATTAATTACGAATGGAAAGAAAATAGTTTGATTATCTTACCCCATTGGACTCAAACTTCAATTTTAGCATATTCATTAAGTTTTTTTAAAAAATCAAAAACATCTAGTCATTTTTCTTATTTATTATTTGCATTAAAAATTTATCAAACATTTTTAAAAATTTCAAATCCAATTAAAAAAATAAAATTAATTAGCTTATTTTATAAATGGTTGTTATTTTTTCAAACAAAATCGACTTTGTATAAGTTAAATTCTAAAACATCACAAACATTTGATTACATAATTAAATATTTTAGTTCATTAACTCGTTCACTTAAGATTTATAAGAAAGTATCTAAAAATTATCATTTAGAGGATAAAATTATTTTAAATAAATATAAAAATCTTATTATATTTTCTTTAAAATTATCACAATTATATTTAAATAAAAATTTGATACTTTTAACAAAATTATCTAATTTAAAAATTAATACATTACAAAATTTTTTAATATTGAAAGAAAATTTGGAATATGATTCTAATTCTTATAAGCTGTTTTCAAACTCCAATAAATTATTAAATCTAAAATCAACAATATATTTTTCAAAAACGTTGAAAGATCAATTAAGGTATACTTTTAAAAAAATAACCGATATAGGGTATCTTCCTGATCGACATCAATATACTAAATCAAAAACTAGATTATTAATCTTTAATGAAGATCATAAAGTTCAAACAAGTTATGATAAAAAATATGGTGATAAAGAATTTTATACAGCCACACTAATTCCTGAATATGGATCTTGGATTCGATTTGGTTTTCAAAAAAATTTAAAAATTAATCCATATAATTATCCAATTAAACATCAAGAAGAATACGTAACTATCCAATTAGATAAAATTAGCCAAAAATCGATTCTTTCGTTACTTAGAGAAATGGGTTTAAGTGATTTAGAAATTTATCAAAATTTAGAACATAGAGATTTCTTTTATTTTACAAAACCTTTGTTAATTCATTCATTAATACTAGATCAACCATTATTAAGATTTCAAGTAACACAAAATCAATTAAATCAAATTTCTGAATTTTCGAGGATTTTTGACCCCTCTTATTATAGATTAGGGAAAATTGGACGAATTCAAATTAATAAACGCTTAAATATTAATATAAGTGAACGATATCAAACTATAACGTATGAAGATATTTTTGCGATTACAGATAAATTATTAACTTTAACAATTTCTAAAACGATACCAGATGATATTGATCATTTAAAAAATCGAAGGGTAAGATCGGTTGGGGAATTATTACAAAATTTATTTAGAATTGGTTTTCAAAGATTAGTTAGAAAACTTCGAAATCAAACAAATACTATAGATTCTACACATTTGTTGAGTTTTAATGTAGTAAACGCAACAGTAAAAGAATTTTTTGGATCAAGCCAATTATCACAGTATCTTGATCAAACAAATCCATTGTCTTCTTTAACACATCGTCGACGAGTTAGTGGGTTAGGACCTGGAGGATTTGAACGTGACCGTATCAGTTTTTCTGTTAGAGATATCCACCCAAGTCATTATGGTCGTATTTGTCCAATTGAAACACCTGAAGGTCAAAATGTAGGATTAATTGCTTCTCTGACTACATGTGCAAAAGTTAATAAATCAGGTTTCTTAGAAACACCTTTTTGGCGAGTTATTAATGGTAAAGTTTTAAAAACAGGAAATCCTGTTTATTTAACTGCAGATATTGAAGATCTATATAAAATTGCCCCAGCAGATATAGCATTAACTGATAATAATTATTTAGTTAAAAATGTTATTCCAGTTCGTTATAAACAAGATTTTATAAATGTCTCTCCTTCAGAAGTTGATTTTATTGCTATATCACCTGTTCAAGTTGTTTCTGTTGCTGCTTCATTAATACCATTTTTTGAACATGATGATGCGAATCGAGCATTAATGGGATCAAATATGCAACGTCAATCTGTTCCTTTGTTATTACCTCAAAAACCTATTGTTGGAACAGGTTTAGAAAATCAAATTGCCATTGATTCTGGAATGACAATCAATGCTCAAAATTCTGGAATTGTTGATTCTGTTACAGCAACTAAAATTACTATACGAACAGATGAAGGTTGGAAAACTAATTATAAATTACAAAAATATTTACGTTCAAATCAACAGACGTGCATTAATCATAGACCTATCATTTGGAAAGGTGAATCAATTCAATCAGGTCAAATATTAACTGATGGCCCAGGAATCAATGCTAGTGAACTTGCTTTAGGACAAAATGTCTTAGTTGGCTATATGCCATGGCAAGGATATAATTTTGAGGATGCTATTTTAATAAATGAACGATTAGTATATGATGATGTTTTTACTTCTATACATATTGAACGTTACAAAGTTGAAATAGATCGCTCTTCTGATTTACCTGAACAAACAACTAAAAACATCCCAAATTTAACTTTAGGTGAAGTTGAAAATTTAAATGATGAAGGGATCATAAGGGTAGGAACTTTCGTAAAACCTGGTGATATATTGGTTGGAAAAGTAAGCGCAAATGATACTTCAGAACAATTACCAGAAGCTAAATTATTAAGAGCAATATTTGGTGCGAAGTCAAAAGGTGTAAAAGATAATTCTTATAGAATGCCTGATGGTGAATATGGTCGAGTTATTGAAACTATTACATTTAATCGAAGAACCCAATTAACTTATAAATTTGAGAAAATTTATATCTTTATAGGACAAATTCGAAAAATTCAAGTTGGTGATAAAATTGCTGGAAGACATGGTAACAAAGGAATTATTTCTCGAATTTTACCTAGACAAGATATGCCTTTTTTACCTGATGGACGTCCTTTGGATATTATATTAAATCCTCTAGGAGTTCCATCACGTATGAATGTAGGACAATTATACGAATGTTTATTAGGATTAGCTGGAGATAAATTAAATTGTAGATTTAAAATATTACCTTTTGATGAAATGTATGGTTTAGAAATGTCCCGTATTTTAATTAATAAAAAATTACGTCAAGCATCTATAGTTAATAATGAAAGCTGGTTATTTAATCCTTATGCACCAGGAAAAATGGTTCTTTTAGATGGTAGAACAGGTAAAGAATTTGAAAATCCAGTTACAGTCGGAAATGCTTATATGTTAAAACTTATTCATTTAGTTGATGATAAGATGCATGCAAGAGCTACAGGTCCTTATTCATTAATAACTCAACAACCATTACGAGGAAAAGCACAACATGGAGGTCAAAGATTTGGGGAGATGGAAGTTTGGGCATTAGAAGGTTTTGGTGCTGCATTTACTTTAAAAGAATTATTAACTATTAAATCAGATGATATGCAAGGTCGCAACGAAACCCTAAATGCGATAGTTAAAGGTCAACAAATTACAAAATTTGGAATTCCTGAATCGTTCAAAGTTTTATTACAAGAGTTACGAGCTATCGGATTAGATATGAGTACTTATAAATTTGAAAAATTTAGTTCTCAAAGTAATTATGAAATTGAAGTAAATTTAATTGAAAAGTATAATTCGCTATTAAAAACATTTTCTCCAACATCAAATTTAAGTGATATATCATTTTAAAAAAACTCATGATACAATTTGTAAAAGAATTTGATTATATTAAGATAAAATTAGCCTCTCCCTTAAGAATATTACAGTGGGCAAATCGTAGATTACCTAATGGACAATTTGTAGGAGAAGTTCAAAAATCTGAAACGATAAATTATAGGACTTTCAAACCTGAAATGGATGGTTTATTCTGTGAACGGATTTTTGGACCCAGTAAAAGTTTGGAATGTGCATGTGGTAAATATAAACGTGTTCGTTATGAAGGTTTAATTTGTGAACGTTGTGGAGTAGAATTAACAGAATCTCGAGTAAGACGTCATAGAATGGGATATATAAATTTAATTTATCCTGTGGCACATGTTTGGTATATTAATAGTCGCCCAAACTTTTTAGCATTATTATTAGAAGTGGAAGATAGTGAAAAGACATTTAATACAGCTTATACATTATATTCAGAACGTTGTACTCGATGCGGTTATTTAAAACCAACAACTTCAACTATAGTTGATCTTTGGGATGAAAGAATTAAACGAATAAAATTAGCTTCAATTGCTTATTTTATTGCTGAAGATGAAATTTCATTTTATGGTTTACATTGGGATTTACAACAATATAGATACTTTCGTTTAATAGGAGCAACAGATTATCCATTAAAACCTTATCCAAAACCTCAAACTAGACGGTATAGTACACCAAAATATTTGTTAAGAGCTACACCTAATTTTTTAATAGGTGCGCCATTAATTAAACGGGAATTAGAACGATTAAACTTAAAAACTGAAATTTACAGAACACGTCTTTTTGTATCAGATTGTACTGAAACATTAAATAAAAAATCTCCCCATTATGAATTTTCACAATGGTTTAGAAAATGGGAACAACAACGATTATATAAATTAAGAGAACAAGCAATTAAAAGAATTCGAATTTTAGAAAATTTAGTCGGAACAGGTGCAAATCCGGCTTGGATGATATTAAGCATATTACCAGTAATCCCACCAGCTTTAAGACCTATGATTCAATTAGAGGGTGGTAGATTTGCAACCTCTGATTTAAATGAATTATATCGTAGAATAATTACAAGAAATAACAGATTATTACGATTATTAGAAATTGACGCTCCTCAATTAATTATTCGTAATGAAAAACGTATGTTACAAGAAGCAGTTGATACTTTAATTGATAATGGAAAAAGAGGTAAAATTGCTTTAAGTGCAAATAATAGGCCTTTAAAATCTTTGTCTGATATTATTAAAGGTAAATACGGTCGTTTTCGTCAAAATTTATTAGGAAAACGTGTTGATTATTCTGGGCGTTCTGTAATTGTTGTTGGTCCTACTTTAAAATTAAATCAATGTGGTTTGCCTTACGAGATGGCTTTAGAATTATTTCAACCGTTTATTATTCGCGAATTAATTAATCAAGGTTTAGCAAGTAATATGAAAATTGCTAAAAATTTAATACAACAGAATGAATCTATTATTGATCCTGTTTTAGAAAAAGTTTTAACAAATCATCCAATATTTCTAAACCGTGCTCCAACTTTGCATCGTCTGGGAATTCAAGCATTTGAACCGATTTTAATTCAAGGTAGGGCTATTAAACTTCATCCTCTGGTATGTTCTGCTTTTAATGCTGATTTTGATGGTGATCAAATGGCAGTTCATATTCCTTTATCTTTAGAAGCTCAAGCAGAATGTTATATGCTAATGTTAGCACCATATAATTTTTTGTCTCCTTCAAATGGTGAACCTATTATTATGCCTAGTCAAGACATGGTTTTAGGTTGTTATTATTTAACTGTTACAAATATTCCAAACTTATTAGGTGCCAATCATTACTTTTCGAGTTTAGAAGATGTAATTTTAGCTTATGATCAAAATAAATTAGAACTTCATACATCTATATGGGTACGTTATCCAGGTGATTCTACTGAATCAACAAAGATTAATAATGTTAAAAAGCTAAATGATAATAGTTATATTGAATATTCTGAAAATTTACAAATTAGAAAAAGTAAAGAAGGTGAAAAAATTGTTCAATATATTCAAACAACTCCGGGACGAGTAATTTTAAATTATACTATTCAAAAAACTTTAAATTTTTTATAACTCTTAAACCTATATGAAAAATTATATTTATCAAAATAATTTAATAGGCAAAAAACAATTGCGCCAAATTCTTGGTTGGAGTTTTACGAACTATGATTCCATGCAAGCTTGTTCTTTAGCTGATGAACTAAAATATTTAGGATTTAAATATGCAACTATTGCTGGAATTTCGATTAGTATTGAAGATTTACGAGTTCCTTTTATTAAGAACTTAATGTTAGAAAAGGCTAATCAAGAAATTATAAATTCAGAAAAAATTTTCTTAAAAGGAAAAATTACGGAAGTTGAACGTTTTCAAAAAATTATCGATACATGGAGTTTAACTAGTGAATCTTTAAAAGATCAAGTTATTAATTATTTTAAAAAATATGATCCTTTAAATTCTGTTTATATTATGGCATTTTCAGGAGCACGAGGTAATTTATCACAAGTTCGTCAATTAGTAGGAATGCGTGGTCTTATGTCTGATCCTAGTGGTGAAATTATGAATTTACCAATTAAACAAAATTTTCGCGAAGGATTAACTATTACTGATTACTTGATGTCTGGTTATGGCGCAAGAAAAGGTATTGTCGATACAGCATTAAAGACAGCTAACTCTGGTTATCTAACACGTCGATTAATTGATGTAGCTCAAGATATTTTAATTAGAGAAAAAGATTGTCAAACAAATCAATCTATATTAGTTCTTCAACCTGAATTTTCTAAAAAAATAATTGGAAGAGTTTTAAATAAATCAATTAAGGATCCTAAAACATTAGAGATAGTTGCAGAAAAAAATTCACAAATTACTCCCTTATTGTTTGAAACATTGCAACAAAAAAAAATTTCTTATGTCTATTTACGTTCTCCCTTAACATGTAAATTATATAGGGCAGTTTGTCAACAATGTTATGGTTGGGATTTATCGACAGAAAATTTAGTAGATATTGGTGAAGCTGTTGGTATTTTAGCTGGTCAATCTATAGGTGAACCAGGAACACAACTAACTATGCGTACTTTTCATACTGGTGGAATTTTTACATCTGAAGCTCGTCAACAAATAATTAGTCCAGTGAATGGAATTATTCGATTTTCTAAATTTTTAGAGACTGTTGTTCTTAGAACAAATCGAGGTGAAGATGTTTTAGTAACAAAAAATTCAGGATCTTTAATCTTAATTCCAGATTCTTTTTCTTACCCTATAAATAAGATTGAGCTTTCTCGAAATACTATTTTATTTCCTAAACATAATCAGTATATTCAAAAAGATACAGTTATCGGAGAGTTAATTAACACTAATAAACAATTAAAACGGGAAATCAAACCGATTTTAGCATATACCTCTGGAGAAATTATTATTCCGAAATTAAAAACTAAATTAAATAGTTTAAATAATAATAAACTTTTATGGCTACTTTCTGGTGAGTTATTTAATAGTCCTAAAAATTCTTATATTAATCTTTATTCTGATTATAAATTGAACAAAGAAAGTTATATTTTTCGAACAAAAATTATAAATTCGTATCCAGGTTTTGTTAAATATAAAAATTCAAGAAAAAGTTTATATGAACGTAAAATAATTTTACAAAATAAAAATTATTCTTTATTTAATTCATATCTTCAACATCTTTCAAAAAAGATAAATAATTTTGGAAGTATATTAAATTTTAATAAGCGCAAATATTTTTTAAATACTACGATTAAAGATTTCAAAATATATTTGAAAGTTACAAGAAAACAAAAATTTGCGAAATTAATTACTAATTTTTACACAACTAAAACAGGGGGAACTGTTTTCTACGATTGGAGAAATATTAGTCGAGTACATAGTCTAAAAAATAAAATTCATTTTTATAACAATAAAAATGACTATAAATTGTTAGTTGATAAAGACAACAATAAAAAGTCAAAAATAAATTTTAAAGATAATAAACTTGATTCTCAAATTGAAGATAACTTTGATCGATCTTATTCCAAAAATTATTATCGTACTTTAGTTTGGTTAGAAGAAGAAACTCATCATGTAAATTGTGAACCAAATATTTTATTAGTCAAAAATGGTGATTTTATTTCTGAAGGATTTGAAATTACTCCAGATCAATTTTCAAAAACATCTGGTTTAGTATTAACAAATCAAAAGAATAATATTATTCAAACATTGATTATTAAATCAGGTTTAATTTATGAAGGAAAGAAAATTTCTAACAAGGTTAAATCAAAGAAAATTACAGCAAAATCAAAAAAACTTTTTTTTCCTGGAGAACAAATATTCTCAACTATAAACATAAATGTTCCGTCCTTATGTGAACAAATTGCTGGAAAAAATGGTGCTCAATTACTAATACGTCCTCTTACACTTTATGAATTTCCTTGTATTCAGAAAATAGAAGATGTGTTCAAAAATCAAATCTTGATTCAAGAAAAGTTAAAATTTGGGACAAATACGCATTTTGTTTATCAATCAAACCAGAAAATTCAAACTAATTGTTCTTTAAATTTAGTAACTGAATTTTTATATTTAAAAATTCATCCTTCTTTTTTAAAAGAATTAACTATTGAATTAAAAAATAATAAAATTCAAAATTCTGTAACATTTAATAGTATTAATCAGGTAAATTTGAATAATTATGTTTCTCCAACTCTTAAGTATAAAAATTTAGAATCATGTCTTCTTATTCAAAATAACCAATTTATTGATATTTATACAATATTAGTTTATTTGGAATCAATGACTAATAAACCTTTAGAAATTGTAAAAGTTAAAGTTAATCAGCAAGACATTAAACAAATTTTATTAATATCAAATGAAAACTGCATTACTATAGAAAAAACTAAACTTCCAACAAAAAAAATCAATGATTTTATTATAAATAGTATTAATAGTAATCATGTAGGAAAAATAATAATTGATAACAATAAATTTTTTACTATTCAAAAAGGACGTCCATACTTTTTCCCTAAATGTAAAACTGAAGAACTAAATACACAAAGTAATTTACAATATAAAACAATTCCTTTAAAAAGAATTGATAATAAAATTAAAACCAATCGAAAACTATTTTTAAATCATTATGATCGATTAAAAATATCAGTTGAAACAAACCCTAAACTATCTAGTGATAATTTGTCAAATTGGGTAAATATTACCAATAACTTGGAGCTCTCATTAAAAATTAAATTTTCTAAAATGTTTTTGAAAAGAAATGGGAAATTATATAGTTGTATGATTCCAAGATTTTTAAAACAATTTACCATTGGGATAAATTCAAATAAAAAAATTCAATCATCTTTAATAGATTCTAATTTATTTAGTTATCCTAAAATAACTCCCTTAAAATTAGATCGCACTTTATTAATTCGTAATTCAGAAATTGATTTAACAAATTCAAAACATTCTCGTTTAACATTTGTTAAATTTATGGAATATCCTTTTACAAAATCAACAAAATCTATTGGTTTATATTCAATTACTGAAGATTTATTTGAACAAGAATTAAATAGTGTTTTTTGTCAAAATAATCAATTTTTAGAAAATGGAAACACAATTGGATTGTTAAATCTTGAGAAAGAAATAACAGGAGATATTGTTCAAGGTTTACCTAGAATTGAAGAGATCCTTGAAGCAAGAAAAAAAAATCAAGTTGTTAAACGAATTCCTATAAGTCAAAAAAAAGGATTATTAGCTCAACGAACAAGCTTAGATGAAAATTTTGAATTTCATAAATTAGGTACACCTATTAGGGAAAATGAAAAAATTAATCCACATAAATTAATAAAAGTTTATTTTAATTATTATGGTTTTTTAAAGCCATTTTTTTGTGATAAAGAAAAATCAGTTAAATATGTAAGGTTACTTAATAATTTTGAAGGTAATTATAAAAGCTTTAAAAAGGTTCAATCTTTTATCTTGAATTCTGTTCAAGGTGTTTATGAATCACAAGGTGTTACAATTAATGATAAACATATTGAAGTAATTATTAAACAAATGACAACAAAAGTATTAATTACCGATGAAGGAGATACTCCTTTATTAAAACGTGAAGTTATTGATTTATATCACATTCAATATATAAATCAAATTGTTGAAAAAGAGCAAAAACAACCAGCTTATTATTTACCTTTATTATTTGGTATTACTAGAGCAGCATTAAACAATCCAAGTTTCATTTCTTCTGCAAGTTTTCAGGAAACAACAAAAGTCTTGACAAAAGCTGCAATTGAAGGTCGTATAGACTGGTTACGTGGTTTGAAAGAAAATATTATCATTGGACATTTAATTCCTTCTGGAACTGGTTCTCGAAATTTTAAAACTAGTTTTAAAAAACCTAATATAATAGAAGTAAAAGAACTTTCTATTTAAATAATGTTTAAAATTGATCTAGTTTTAATTGGTTTGTAGACATTTTTATTTATTTTTGTTACAATTCAAAGAAATAAAATAAACCATAATATTTATGTCTAATATAAGTTTATCACAATTATTAGAAGCCGGAGTACATTTTGGACACAAATCTTATCGTTGGAATCCTAAGATGTTTCCTTATATTTATAGTGAAGTAAATAATATTCATATTTTAGATTTAGTTCAATCTGCTAGCTTATTAAACGAGGCAACAACTTGTTTAAATAAATTAGCAAGTGAAGGAAAAACATTTCTTTTTATAGGAACTAAACGTCAAGCAAGCACACTAATAGCGCAAGAAGCAAAGCGTTGTAATTCGTATTATGTGAATTACCGTTGGCTTGGTGGAATGTTAACAAATTGGTCAACATTAAAAGAAAGAATTAATCGATTAAAAAGTTTAGAGCAACAAGAAGCTAACAATACATTTGATTTATTAACAAAGAAAGAAGCTGCATTAAGACGAAAAGAATTAGACAAATTAAGAAATCATTTAGATGGAATTAAAGATATGCAGCAATTACCCGACATTGCTATTATCATTGATCAAAAACGAGAAATGACTGCTATTCGGGAATGTCGTAAATTAGGAATACCTATTGTTTCTATTTTAGATACAAATTGTGATCCAGATTTAGTGGATATACCAATTCCTGGTAATGATGATGCTGTTCGTTCTATTAAATTAATTCTTAAAACTCTTACTGATAGTATAATAAATGGTAAATCAAAACTTGAAGTAATCTAATATATTAGATTACTTCAAGTTTTGATTTGTTGTCTCCATTAGATTAAAATTTTTTCTATTTAAATTAAAAAAAAAATTATTTTTCTATTCCATTTTTAACTTTTAAAAATGGAATAGAAAATATCAATTTATTTACTTTGAGCAAAGATAGCTTTTGATTCAGCAATACACTCTTTTAATGAAGCTTCAGCTTCATCTGTAAATTGATTCGTACTAGTAACAATCCCAATATATGGTTTTTGTGATGTTCCTAAGAATTTTAATAAACTAGCACAGTAGCTTTTAACTGAATCAACAGCTAAATCATCTAAATAACCGTTAATACCTGTATAAATTAAAGCAACTTGTTCTGCTACAGATAAAGGAGAATTTTGTGGTTGTTTTAAAACTTCACGTAAACGTGTACCACGAGCTAATTGTTTTTGTGTAGCTTCATCTAAATCAGATGCAAATTGTGAGAAAGCTTCCAATTCAGCAAACTGAGCTAACTCAAGTTTTAATTTACCTGCTACTTTTTTCATAGCTTTTGTTTGTGCTGCAGAACCTACACGTGATACAGAAATACCTACGTTAATAGCTGGACGAATACCTGAATTGAATAAATCATTTGATAAGAAAATTTGTCCATCAGTGATTGAAATTACATTTGTAGGGATATATGCAGATACGTCACTAGCTTGTGTTTCAATGATTGGTAATGCAGTCATACTACCACCACCTAATGCATCACTTAATTTAGCAGCACGTTCTAATAAACGTGAGTGTAAATAAAATACATCACCTGGATATGCTTCACGTCCTGGAGGACGACGTAATAATAATGACATTTGACGATAAGCCATTGCTTGTTTTGTTAAATCATCATAAATTACTAATGTAGCTCTACCTTGATACATGAAGTATTCAGCAATACAAGCACCTGCATATGGAGCAATATATTGTAGAGTTGCTGCATCATTAGCACTAGCAGAAACGATACATGTGTATGACATTGCACCTTTTTCTTCTAAAACATTAACAACTTGAGCTACTGTAGAAGCTTTTTGACCAATCCCTACGTATACACAAACTACATTTTCTGTTTTTTGATTAATAATTGTATCAACAGCAATTGATGTTTTACCTGTTTGACGATCTCCAATAATTAATTCACGTTGACCACGTCCAATAGGAATCATAGCATCAATAGAAGTAATACCTGTTTGTAAAGGTTCACAAACTGATTTACGGCTAATAATACCAGGTGCCATTGCTTCTAATAAACGACTTTCAGTTGAACTAATATCACCTTTACCATCAATTGGTTCACCTAATGGATTAATAACACGTCCTAAGAAGTTGTCACCTACAGGAATTTGAGCAATTCGACCTGTTGATTTAACAACACCACCTTCTAGAATTTGACGACCATTACCCATTAAAACAACACCTACGTTGTCGTTTTCTAAGTTTAATGCAATACCTATAGTTTTATCTTCAAATTCTAAAAGTTCACCACTCATAGCTTGATCAAGACCGTATACACGAGCGATACCATCACCAACTTGTAAAACAGTACCTACATTTTCAATTTTTACATCCTGATCATATTTTTCAATTTGTTCACGGATAATACTA
>Ga0172367_10004892_pt1 | contig 16431 bp, 13 predicted proteins | sample Lak10m_FD_114542 | JGI IMG/M metagenome (GOLD analysis project Ga0172367, IMG submission 114542) | Freshwater microbial communities from Kabuno Bay, South-Kivu, Congo - kab_022012_10m | ecosystem: Environmental > Aquatic > Freshwater > Lake | place: Democratic Republic of the Congo: South-Kivu...
GAGGGTTAGACCAATAAAAGGACCATTTGAACGGTTAGAAAGCAAAAATCCAACTTCAGAGCGGGAAAAAGCTATATTATAAGCAGCTTGTAAAGTAACAACGGGCCAAAAACTACTTTTTACCGTTTCTAATCTCAGCGCTGCCTGTTCTTTTTGCAATTTTGTAAGCAGAACATCAGGATGATTTTGTCTGGTCCTCAATATCAATTCATCTAAGGGAGGTAAATGAGCATTCTGGAAAGCGGAATCCAACACAAAAGGGGTATTTGGCTCAAGATTTAACAGTATATTAAAATTCATTCTGGAACGGGAAATATCGTTTTCCAATAAAACCAGTCTTGCGGAATCACTATTCAGGCGGGTTTGAGATTGCAATACTTCCAGGCCTGTTGCCGTGCCAATTTTTTTCTTATTCTTAACCAGATCCAATATATCCCGATCGAGTGTCACCGCATACTTTAAATTTTCTGTAGATCTTTCCAATTCAACCAATCTGTAATAGGCGGCGAGAATACCCGCAGCGAGGGTTTGCATTTGCGCGGTTGTTTCAGCACGGCTCATTTTTTCCATTAGCGCCAGCCTGTCGCGTTCCACAAACATATTAAAACCATCAAAAGCGGTCCAGTTTGCCTCAAGCCCCAACCGGGTGGTTAGATTTCCTGCCCCCACCCCAGAGCGTGTTTCTCCATTAAAAAACTTTTGCTCTGTATTATTACTTGCATAATTGGCAAGGCTGTTTACACCTAATGTAGGTAAAAGTCCGGCTCGTCCCGGGGTATTATTTAATTCCGCTATTCGTTCATTATTTCTGAGAATCTGGATACTAAAATTCTTTTCCAATCCAATTTTAACTGCTGATTCAGGGGAAAGGACTAAAACCTCCTGGGCAAAAACCGGCGAAATAAAAAGGCAAAAGATAGCCATTCGGAAAATGTAAATCATGCCGTTAATTCTTTTTTATGCTTACGATTAAAAAATGTGTAGATTGCTGGAATAACAAATAAAGTTAAAATCAGGGAGAATAATAATCCGCCAATAATAGCAACTCCCATGGGTATTCTGGATGTTGCAGCTGCACCAAAAGCAACAGCAATAGGTAAAACGCCTAAGACTGTAGCAATACTGGTCATCAAAATGGGTCTCATCCGTTGGGTAGCAGCAAAAACAGCTGCTTCAAAAGCATCCATTCCTTCTTCCATTTTCTGATTTGCAAATTCAACAATCAGGATACCATTTTTAGTTACAATACCAACTAAAACGATGATGCCAATCTCACTGAAAATATTCAAGGTATGATCGAATAATTGTAAGGCCCATAATGCACCAACCAGTGCCAGTGGAACAGTTATCATGATGATTAAAGGATCCAGAAAACTTTCAAACTGAGCTGCCAGGGCAAGATAAATCAAAGCCAGTGCCAGTAAAAAGGCAAAATAAAGTCCGCTTGAACTTTCCTTGAAATCTTTCGAGATTCCCGCTAAGGCTGTTTGATAAGATTCATCCAACGCCTTTCTGGCAATTTCATCCATCGCCTCAATGCCTTGTCCTATGGTATATCCTTCCGCCAATGCGGCAGAAACCGTGGCAGAAAGATATCTGTTGTAATGGTAGAGCTGAGGTGGACTGCTTTCTTCTTTCAACCTGACTACATTACTGATTGGAATCAATTCACCTCGGTTATTTCTCACATATAACGAAGATAAATCCGACGGATCATCGCGGTAACCACGATCGGCCTCCCCGATGACTTCATATTGTTTACCATTCTTCAAAAAATATCCATATCGTTGTCCACTGAAATAAAGCTGCAGGGATTCTGCAACATCTCTTACAGAAACACCTAATTCCTGAGCTCTTTCCCTATCGATATCAACCCTGATTTCAGGTTTATTAAATTTCAGATCCAGATCGTTAACCGCAAATACCGGATGTTTGGAAACTTCTTCCATGAAAACGGGAATAATACTTTTTAATTTTTCAAAAGTCTGTGCCTGAATAACATACTGAACAGGTAAACTCCTGAAGCTTCTGCCTACACTGATGGTCTGCTCCTGAGAAACAATGGATTTTGCATAATTTAATCGACTCAGGTGAGGCATCAGACTTTTTGCAATATCCTCCTGACTTCGGGTTCTTTCGGAAGGAGGTGTCAATGAAAGGGAAACAAAACCACTGTTTAAAGCACCAGCACCACTAAATCCTGGCGCAGTTACGGCAATGACAGCTGCTCTTTCAGGTAAAGTATCCACTAATTTCAGAACCTCCTCCATATATTTGTCCATAATTTCATAGGAGGTACCCTCTGGAGCTGTAGCAAAAACCCGGAATCCACTTTTATCCTCCATAGGTGCTAATTCTGAAGGCAGAATCTGAATTAACCTGTAAATACCTCCCATACAAGCCAGTACGATAAGGACAGCCAGGAATCTTACTTTCATAAATCTGCTCAGCAGGCGATTATATAAACCGGTCAGATTATCCAGTCCCTTTCCAATAAAATTAAATAAAAAGCCATGCTTTTCATTCTTTTTCAGAATTCGGGATGCCATCATTGGCGTTAAGGAAAGAGAAACGATAGCGGATATAATGATGGAACCAGCTACGACTATACCAAACTCACGGAAAAGCCTGCCTGTCAGACCCTGAAGAAAAACGATAGGTAAAAACACCACCACCAGGGTTACCGAAGTGGAGATAATGGCAAAGAAAATTTCCTCTGAACCCTTATGAGCTGCTTCCATTGGATTTTCCCCCTCTTCAACCCTACGGTAAATATTTTCCAGCATCACAATGGCATCATCCACGACCAGACCTGTTGCCAGAACGATGCCCAGCAAGGTTAATATATTAATGGAGAAATTGAAAAGATACATGATAAAAAAGGCACCAATCAGGGAAATAGGAATAGCCACAACCGGGATAATCGTTGTTCGCCAGTCTCTTAAAAAGAAAAAGATCACCAGAACAACCAGTCCAAAGGCTATAAGAATAGTTTCCTGTACTTCTGATATGGCCCGTCGGATAGGTTTCGTACTATCGAAAGCATAATCAAGAATGATATCTTCCGGCTTATCCTTTTTTATTGATTCAACCCGCCGGTAAACTTCATCTGCAATTTCAATATAATTTGCACCTGGCAGGGGAGTCAGCGCAACCCCGACCTGAGGTTTACCATTATTGCCCCTCATTATTGTTCGGGTGTTTTGTGCCTCCAGGACAACATCGGCAATATCTTTAATCTGAACAACAATACCATTTTGTTCCCTTAACACGATGTTACTGAATTCTTCAGGAGTATATAATCTTCCCTGAGCCCTAATGGTCAATTCCGTTCTGTTACCCTCAATTTTACCTGCCGGAAGCTCCAGATTTTGTCTCTGAAGCGCATTTCTCACGTCTAGAGGAGTTAAAGAATACGCAGAAAGAAGGGCGGGATCCATTTTAATACGGATAGCAAAACGCTTTTCCCCCCAGATACGGATATTCGACACGCCGGGAATAGTCTGAAGTCTTTCCTTCAACACATTATTGGCATATTCACTTAGAAAAAGTAAGTCTCTTTTAGAACTCTGAACAGTTACTGTCATAATATTTGAAGAACCGGCGTCAGATTTACTAACGATAGGAGGATCTGTATCGGCCGGTAACAAGCGTTGTGCCTGCGAAACTTTATCGCGAACATCATTTGCTGCTGCTTCCAGATCAAGACCTACTTCAAATTCAACCGTAATACTGCTTCTTCCCGGCGAACTTACGCTGGATAAGGAGCGGATGCCCGAAATACCATTAATACTCTCCTCCAGAGGTTCTGTAATCTGAGATTCAATTACATCGGCATTTGCTCCGGTATAACTGGTACTAACGGAAATGACAGGTGGATCAATACTGGGATATTCTCTGATGCCCAGGTAGGTATAGCCAATAACACCAAACAAAACAATTACAATTGAAATGACACTGGCCAGTACGGGTCGATTTATACTTAAAGATGAAAAAGTCATTATTTATCCATTTTAACTAAATCAATAAAATTACCTGGAATAACCATATCACCAGGTTTAACGGCCAGTAAACCACTCAGAAGAATGGTATCTCCGATAGATATGCCGCTGGTAACAGCAATATTATTATTTTTCCGGGACCCGGTTTCCACCAATGCCGGTAACACTTTTCCCCCCTTTATCAGAAATAATTGCTGACCTTCCAACACCGGAATGATAGCATCAGTAGGCACTAAAATACTATTCTGAATTTTGCTGGTTACTAAAGAAACCCGCGCGAAATTTCCGGGCTGTAATAATCCGTTCCCATTCGGACAGGTAGCGCGAACGGTAAGTGTCCGGGTATTTTGATTGATTACCGAGGACAAGGCATATACCGTTGCATTAAATACTTGTTTAAGGCCCTCTACTGTAAAAGTAATTTGCTGACCTGTTTTTAAATCCCTGGCCTCTCTTTCCGGCACATCGAATTCCAGTTTTATGGGATTCGTCTGTTGCAGGGAAACTAATCTGTCTGCATTTGAAACAAATGCGCCCTCACTCAATTGTCTTAAACCAACCTTCCCGGTGAAAGGTGCAAATATTTTTGTTTTCTCAATACCGACTTCGGTAACGCGGATATCTGCTTTTACCAGATTCAGATTGGTTGACAGCCTGTCATACTCTTCCTGCGTAATCCCTTCAATATCAAGTAGCGATTTAGCTCTTTTTAATTCCCTTTCCGCAAATTGTTCATTTACCTTTAATTTAGCCAGCTGGGCCTCCAGGTCATCCCGGTCCAGTTCAGCCAGCAAAGCTCCTTTTACTACCTGACCTCCTTCTTTGAAATAAATTTTTTCTAATCTGCCAGCCCGTTCCGGCCTTATTTCTACTGTTTCATTTGCGAGCAGATTTCCAGTTGCCAAAATAGTTCTGGTTAATTCCTGACCGGTTGCAATAGTATAATCAACAACACTTGGAGGCATATCTTTACCTTTACCCGGTCCGCCTCCCATACCAGGTTTTGCTTCTTTTTCACATGCAATAAAAACAAGGAGAGATAAAAGGGTCAGGCTGATTGATTTACCCTTTTTCAACATTTCTTTTTGGAAGGTATTCATTGATAGATGGTAGTTAATTACGTTTTACTGATTTAAAGGTAATAAAAATATAAAAGAATGAGCCAAACCGTGGTTTATTAAGGTATTAATATTTAGGTTTTATTTCAATTTTTTGATTAGTTTTAAGGCGAATATGGTACATAAAAATTCTTTTTTTTACCGTTCAACCCATAAAAACAATCATATCCATTCAAAATTTGCTTTCTGTCGAATTTCACCTTTTGAAGCCTGAAAATTATGATGTCAAAAAAATGTAAATACGCTTTAAAGGCCCTTACCCATCTGGCCAAAAAATTCCCAGATGTGCATTGTCAAACGGCTGAAATTGCCCGCATAGAGAATATTCCCAGAAAATTTCTGGAGCTAATCCTGCTGGATTTAAAAAAAGCAGGATTTGTAAACAGCAAACAAGGTGCCGGAGGTGGGTATTATCTGGTAAAAGCGCCGGAAACTATTCTTTTAGGAGAGATTTACCGGTTATTCGATGGTGCTATTGCCTTATTACCATGTATTTCCCTGAAATTTTACGAAAAATGTAAAGATTGTCCAGATGAGGCCAGCTGTGGCTTGAATCGGGTGTTTCTTCAAATCAGGGATCAAACCTTAAAATTAATGTTACAAAAAACCGTTTCAGATTTATTATAAAATACCCTACTTATTTAATAGAATTTTTACCTTTGCAGTACTTATCCACTTTAACTGTTTAAAATGAAAGCACTCAGACTCGCTGCAGCAAAGGATTTCTCTCCCTATTTTGTATTTATTTATATTGCCCTGTTTTTAATTCTTATCAGCTTCTTTCTTTTTTTATGGTTACCCATAGGGGATAATGCCTTGAAAAATTATCTGGGACAATATATTGATACCAGGTTTTTTATATGGCTTGCTGCCGGCTTTGTTGCGCAACTAATTGACGGTGCACTGGGTATGGCTTATGGCATAAGTTCGACCACTTTTTTACTTACGACAGGTATCAGTCCCGGCGTAGCAAGTGCCAGTGTACACCTGGCAGAAATTTTCACTACTGCCGTATCTGGTATTTCCCACTGGCGTTTCGGAAATGTTGATAAGGAACTTTTCAAAAAATTAGCTATCCCAGGCATTCTGGGTGCTTTGTTGGGCGCCACCCTCGTTTCCTATTTTGATGGAAACGCCCTGAAACCTTTCATTTCCTTCTATCTGCTGGTGATGGGCTCTGTCGTGCTGATAAAAGGAATCCGAAATAAGGTGGCGGAAAAGAAAAAAGTACATATTCCCACGCTTGGTATGATAGGAGGATTTGCTGATGCCAGTGGAGGGGGCGGTTGGGGACCCATTGTAACAACAACTTTGTTGAGTCGGGGAAATACGCCCAGAACTACCATTGGAACCGTAAATGCTGCTGAATTCCTTGTTGCAGTGGCGGCATCCGGTGTTTTTACAATTTTCATTGGCGTTACAGCCTGGCCTGTTATCATTGGTTTAATAGCAGGCGGTGTTTTGGCTGCACCATTAGGTGCCTGGATGGCACGCATTGTTAGTCAGCGTTTTTTATTAATAACAGTAGGTTGTGTCATCATTCTATTGTCTGCCAAAAACATCTTCGGATTTTAATACAAATAAAGAGGGTTCCCTATCTTATATTTGTATAAAAATTAGGAATGATTCGTTTCTTTTCATCATGTCTTCTCATACTTCTTTTGTACTCCTGTGCAACGCCAACAACCCCCACGGGTGGACCAAGAGATGAGAATCCTCCTCAGATTGATACGGCTTTAAGTACACCTAATTTTCAAACCAGATTTTTAAAACAAGATATTTCCCTGACTTTTAATGAGTGGGTCATGCTGGAAGATGTATTCAATCAAGTCATCATTTCGCCGCCCCTGCAGTTCAAACCTGAGATTTACATTAAAAAAAAGAGCGTTATTATTCAATGGGATGAGCGGGAAACGCTCAGGGAAAACGTTACCTATACATTTAATTTTGGGGAATCAGTGAAGGATTTAACAGAAAAAAATCCTGCAGAAAAACTGCGTTTTGTATTTTCAACTGGTGATTTTATTGACTCACTTACCTTATCCGGAAAGGTGGTGGATGCCGTGGACGGAAAACCACTGGAAAAAATCAGGGTCATGCTTTATGCCTCAAAAGAAGATTCCGTGGTAAGGACACAAAAACCCTTATACTTAAGTTTGACTGATAAAGAGGGACGTTTTACGATGGAAAATGTGCGAAGTGATACCTTTTCCCTGTTTGCACTCGAAGACGTTAATTTTAATTACAAATTTGATCTGGCCAATGAACGTATTGGATTTCCCGACTCCCTTCTTTTTCTGACTGGTTCCTTACCAGATTCACTTGTTCTTCAAATATTTCAGGAAAAACCAGAACTACGGCTTAATTCATCTGATATAAAGAATTATGGTCTGGTGAAGGTGCTATATAATCAGGTGCCTGATAAAGTCCTGATTTTTGCTGATTCGCTGGCACCAACACTCTACAGAGAGCACATTAAAGACACTTTAAAATTGTGGTATAATCCAGCTTTATCCAACACTTCCTGGAAAATCAGCGTGCAAAGTGGACCGGCTTCTTTTGATACCTTAAGATTTAATCCAATTACTTCGACGCAAATACCCAATGTAGGAAATGTAAATCTGGAAAGTATTTCTGAAAGTGGTATAATCAGGCAAACCATTAAACCGGGAGAGCCCGTTCAGATTTCCTTGTCCAGACCTGTATTTTCGTTTGATCCAGCAAAAATTATTCAGGTTAAGGACAGTTTACCTTTATCGGACACTTTATATTTCACCAGAGACAGCATTTACCCCAGAAAATTATCCTTATTTGCTCGCTGGCAGGAAGGGAAGACCTATAATATCGTCTTGCCACCTGGCACCATTCAGGACATTTACGGTAAAACAACAGATAGCCTAAGATTTACATTTAGCATTGGGAAAACGGAAGATTTTGGGAATTTAGCGGTAACATTTACCAATGAAGATTCTCTCATGCACTATGTAGTGCAAATTACGGATGAATCACAACGTTTATTTTATGAAAACCGAATCTCCGGCAAGACGCCTGAATCGATTTCCCTAAAGCAGCTTCAACCTGGAAAATTTACGTTGAAAGTAATAAGAGATGAAAATAACAATGGCATCTGGGACACAGGAAATTTAACCTTTCATCGTCAGCCAGAAAAGATAGCTTTAATTCCCATTGAGGAAATTAAAGCTAACTGGGATGTGGAAACGGAAGTAAATCTGTTAGAAATATTTAAACAATAGGAACTTAAAGGTCAAATTGAATACCTTGAGCTAATGGAAGGGTTTTGCCATAATTTATGGTATTTGTTTGACGGCGCATATAAGCCTTCCAGGCATCTGAACCACTTTCTCTGCCCCCTCCGGTTTCTTTCTCACCCCCAAATGCACCACCAATTTCTGCGCCACTGGTTCCGATATTTACATTGGCAATACCGCAATCTGAGCCATTTGCTGATAGAAACAACTCCGATTCCCTTAAATCGTTCGTCATAATTGCACTTGAAAGACCCTGAGGCACCCTATTCTGAATAGCTATTGCTTCTTCAAGGGATGTATAGGGCATCAGATATAAGATAGGTGCAAATGTTTCCTTTTTCACAATATCCATATCGGGATGAGCAAGAGCAATACAAGGTTTGACATAGCAGCCACTGGCATAAACATCACCTGACAGCACACCACCTTCTACCAGAAGGGTTCCTCCCTGCAAAGAAATCTGACGGATAGCCTCCAGATAATTTTCAACTGCATCCCTATCAATTAACGGGCCGACATGAATCGCCGGATCTAAAGGATTTCCAATTCTCAACTGGGCATAAGCCCTGCACAGTTTTTCTTTAACGGTTTCAAAAATGGATTCATGTACGATTAATCTTCGGGTGGAAGTACATCGCTGGCCTGCGGTGCCTACTGCTCCGAAAAGTGCACCTGTAAGTACAAGATTCAAATCGGCACTGGGTGTTACAATAATGGCATTATTACCTCCTAATTCCAGGATTGTTTTACCCAGACGGTCAGCCATTTTTGATGCAACCAGTTTACCCATTCTGGTACTTCCCGTAGCTGAAATCAAAGGGATTCTTTCATCAGAAGTGAGCCATTCACCTGCTATATAATTCCCTGTAACCAAATTACAAACACCGTCCGGCACTGCATTTCCGGTCAATACCTGTTGCAATAGCCAATGACAGGCAACGGCACAAAGCGGTGTTTTTTCTGATGGTTTCCAAACCACAACATTTCCACAAACCAGGGCAATCATAGCATTCCAGGACCACACGGCGACCGGAAAATTAAAAGCAGAAATAACGCCAACCACCCCCAGTGGGTGCCATTGTTCGTACATTCTGTGACCAGGTCTTTCCGAATGCATAGTCAATCCGTATAACTGGCGGGAAAGCCCGACTGCGAAATCACAGATATCAATCATTTCCTGCACCTCACCGAATCCCTCCTGCAAACTTTTGCCCATTTCAGCGGAAACCAGTTTTCCGAGTGCATCCTTATGTTTTCTCAGTATATCTCCATATTGACGAACCACCTCCCCTCTTTTAGGTGCCGGCATATTACGCCATATTAAAAAAGCAGCCGACGCTGTATCCATTACCTTTTGAAATTCCTTTTCCGTGGTTATGGCAACACGCCCCAGCAGGGAGCCATCGACGGGAGAAAAAGAATCTATAAATTGGCTGGACTCATTTGAAAAAGAAAGACCAGTTGAGGTACCCGGATTCTGGTCTTTCAGACCAAGTTCCTTAAAAAAAGATGTTTCCATTTTACTTGAGATATTTGAGGGCATATCATTCTGCCAAACATTTTTTCACCATATCGGAGATTGCTCTTCCATCCGCTTTTCCAGCTAATTCCCTGGAGGCTAAGCCAATGACTTTACCCATATCTTTTGTTGAAGTGGCACCAGTTGATGCTATGACTGATCTTACGAATTGTTCCAGTTCTGCGGGAGAAAGAGCCTCCGGCAAATATTTTTCAATGATAGCTACCTCTTCCTTTTCTACCTCAGCAAGATCAGTCCTGTTTTCCTTTTCAAAAATTGCGATGGATTCCCGACGTTGCTTCACCAGTTTTTGCAACAACTGAATCTCCCTTTCGGGGGTAATTTCTTTTCCGGACCCATCTGTTTTAAGCAAGAGAAGTGCACTTTTTACAGCTCTCAATCCTCGCATAGCTGCTTTGTCCTGCGACTTCATTGCGATTTTAAGGTCTTCCATTATTTTTTCTTCCAGACTCATAATCCATTATTTTTAATTGAATAATCTTAATACAAAGATAAGGGTATTTAAACAGATGAATCAATTCTGTAGGCCTCAATTTGCTGGGTCAGCGAAATATAATCATTCAGACTCAAATCTTCCGGACGCTGGTTAAAAAATGAATCCGCCATTAGATCCGTGTTTGGAAAAAGAGATTTCAAGGAATTCCTCAACATTTTTCTTCGTTGATTGAATGCTTGTTTTACTACTGACTTAAACAGACTTTCATTGCAATCAAGCGTCAAGACTGGTTTTCTTTCCAGTCGGATAACCGCAGACTGAACTTTTGGTGGAGGTTTAAAACTGGATTTATCCACGTCGAACAACCATTCACCTGAGTAATAAGCCTGAGTCAGAACACTAATAATGCCATAATCTTTGGAACCTGGCTTAGAAACAATCCTTTCAGCCATTTCTTTTTGAAACATACCAACTAATTCTGGAATCAGAGCCCTGTACTGAATGAGTCTGAAAACAATCTGAGAAGAAATGTTATAAGGGAAATTTCCAATGATGAGATATGGTTTCTCCTCAAAAATCCGGGTCAGATTCAAACTTAAAAAATCACCTTCAATGATATCTGTTGTCCAGGCAGGATAACTTTTCTTTAAAAAGGCAATCATATCCTGATCGGCTTCTACCATTTTAAGGGTTGCCGGGATATTTTTCAAATACTTAGTCAACATTCCTTTTCCAGGACCTATTTCGAGAATCCTTGGTACTTCAACCGTTTGGGTAAGCGCACCGGCAATAGCAGATGCAATGTCTTCCCTGTGCAAAAAATGCTGGCCGAATGATTTTTTTGCTTTCAACATTACTGACTTTTAGCTAACAAAGATAAGCCTACTTTTCCTCCTTGTTGTTAATTCCCTTTTTTTATAATGACTACAGCAAAAAAAATTACTTTTTGAACAATATTTAATTGCTTCATGGAACAAAATGATGTACTTTTACATTTATTATGAAAAAATAAATGTGATGCGTTTGTTCTTAACCCTTATTGTGTTGCTTATGCTGCCGGGAACATCTCTCCTGGCGCAGACATCGGCGCGCAGTTCATGGGGAAATGAATATTCCCGCAAGGAATTCCGCATTAATATTGATGTTTTTCCAAATCCTGCTACCCATTTCATAAGTTTAAGTGAATCAACAGGAGTTACAAAGGTAGTGCTCTACAATATGGTAGGTGGAAGAGTCAGAGAATTTTCAGAAATCACCACGGATGCCAGATATTCGCTGGAAAACCTGCCAAGGGGAATGTATTTAGTACAGATTATAGGTACTAATAATGTGAATCTCGCCGTAAGAAGGCTCTTCAAACAATAACTGAACTTCACTTTTTCATAATATACCTTGGCAGATTCAAAAAAACTTTTACTTTTGCGAATAAAGTTGTTGAATTGAGCCTGGAGAAAATTACACATATCTTAATTTCAATTTCATTACTTCTCTTTTTTTTGAATTGCCAAAAAGAAGATCGTCGCAATGCAAAAGCATCATTGAATGAAAAAGAGTTTTCTTTTCTTATTCAGGAAAAGGAGTTGCCCGTTGAAAATGAAATTGCTTTCGAGGGAAATATACCCTGCAATCATTGTAAAATGATTTCTATATACCTTTATTTTGACTTACAGCGATTTCATTATAAAAGGAAGCAAAAGTTTTACGTCAATGAGAATGACTACACCACTGCCATTGACAGTGGCGCTTTGAGTTTTATCCAGGGAAATGATATTGATCCACACGCACTTATTTATGGACTTGAAGCAGACACCTCAAATATTCAATATTTTCTTATTTTAAATGAAACAGAAATTGAACTATTGGACGGTCAGTTAAATCCTCTCCATATTAAGCCTGCCCCAATATTGCACAAACAGGCCATTCGGCAAATAAGCAACAAATAATGAAAAATAAAAATATTGTTATCACTGGAGCCAATTCAGGTTTAGGCTATGAAACAGCTCGTGCATTAGCTAAAATGGAGGCAAATGTCATTATGCTTTGTCGTTCCCTTGAAAAAGGAAATCTGGCCGCTGACAAGATTAAAGCGGAATATCCTTCAGCAAATCTTCAGGTTTTGCCCATTTTACTCGAATCTCAGGCAAATATTCGTCAGGTAGCCATTGAGATTAGACAGCTTTTCCCCGTTATCGACGTGCTGGTTAATAATGCAGGAACATGGATATCAGAACTTACCTATACAGAAGAAAAGGTTGAATCTATGTTTGCCATCAACCATTTAGCCTATTTCCTGCTCACTCATGCTCTTTATCCAAATTTAATTTTATCAGATGCGCCACGTGTGGTCAGTGTTGCTTCTGATTCACATTTTCAGGGTAAAATTTATTTTGACGACATTCATTTAAGTAAAAATTATCATGGACTAAGAGCTTATGCTCAATCTAAATTAGCCAATATTCATTTCATGTATGAATTGAACCGACGTAAACCAGTTGAAAAATTGTCCACCTATGCTGTTCAGCCCGGCTTGGTTAAAACGGATATAGGGGTAAAGAAAACGAACTGGTTGCATGCATTGGCATGGAAATTAAGGAGAAGCGGAGGGGTAACGCCTGAAGTTGGCGCACAAACACAGATTTACTTAGCCTCCAATCCTGCGGTCCATTCCCAAAGTGGCCTTTACTGGGATAAATGTAATCCCAAATCTTCCTCAGCAGATTCCTACAAAACAGCAGATTCAAGTGAATTATGGCAAATATGTTGTCAATTATGTAACATCGACGATTTTTTTAACCCTGATTTTTAAATCTTTTATCGTCCGGACTTTCCGCAGGCAAAAAGCTAAATCCTATTTTCTTTAATAATTTCATTTTTAAACTGACCGGAAGTATATTATTCGCGAAAAGGATTAGTTTGTTAATGTTCCCCGGAACTATGATTCTTTTTCCCGCTAAAAGACCTTTTACAGCCACGAGAGCTACTTCTTCTGGCATCATGACCACCAGTCTTGCTCTTGCTCCATTATTCTTTATCCTTCTCAAACCATCTTCATTTGTTACCACCGGGCCTGGACATAAAACGGAAATGGATACGCCGGTACCGCTTAATTCTGTTCCAATGGCTAATGAAAAGGCGAGAACGAAATGTTTGGTTGCCGTATAGACCGCTTTTACCGGCATAGGTAAAAAACTTTCCATACTGCCTATATTCAAAATGTAGGCAGATTTATTCATTTTCAGTAAGGGAATCAACTGATGGCAAAGTTCCACCATTACCCGATTATTGAGGCTCATCATGACCTGATAGGTATCTAAAGCGATATTTTCAAAAAAATCACCCCTGCCAAATCCAGCATTATTCACCAGTATTTTCAAGGAAATACCCTCTTCCAATATTTTATTTTTGATAGCTAACGCAGCACCCTCTTTTGTCAGGTCAACCGGAAATTTAATCAGCGGCACTTTGAAAGTAGAAGCAATTTCCAAGGCGGTTTCATCCAAAAATGAATTATCCAGCGCCGCTAAAAAAATTCCAAAACCCCTTTCGGCCAGTTCCCTTGCAATGGCGCGACCAATACCCTGGCTTCCTCCCGTTACTAAAGCGTATTCCATATTTGTTAAATTAATGCCTCATTTTTTTCATCAAAACCAACAACTCTTTCCTCTCCAGAAAGATTAAAAATAAAAGATACAAACAAAAAACGATACCTCCGACCATTATGCGATAAATCACCAGATCAGGCAGGAAAACAGGTAAATATATAATGCCGGCATAACCAAGCATCGCTCCGCCCAGATAAGCCCCCATTTTTTCAACAGGATAAGGGATCGGATAATAATATTTACCCGTAAGAAAAGCGGCAACAGCCATAAATAAATAACAGGCAAATGCAGCTATGGCAGGACCAGACATACCAAAATGCGGTATTAACAAGAAATTTAACAAAATAGTAATGACGGTACCGGCAAAGGAAATTCTTCCCCCAATATAGGTTTTATCAGCTAATTTATACCAGATGGAAAAGCTATAAAAAAGTCCCAGAAACAGATAAGCTAAAAGTAAAAAAGGGAGTATATGGAGCCCTCCCCTAAAATCCGGCCCAATTAACAGTCCTATAAGATCAATAAAACCAAGAATACCAAGGAAAACAATACATCCTGTCAACGTAAATGCCCTGGCCACCTGACTGTAAATAAGATTGGAATCCTTTCTTTGGGCATGTCTGAAAAAAAATGGCTCTGCAGCATAGTTAAATGCCTGGGTGAATAGTGTCATCAGCACAGCAATTTTAGCAGCTGCATTAAAAACACCTACCTCACTTAAATTCTGAGAAATCGTTCCCGGACCAAGATATTTTAATAAGGGAGTACCTATAAATTGATTTATAATACCCGCAAAGGCGGAAATAACCAAAGGTGCTGCATATACAAGCATTTTTCCCGCCAAAACCCTATCAAAACCTGACTTTACATGTTTAAATACCAGCAAAAATGGAATAAAAGTAAAAACACTAGCTAGAAAATTGGATAAAAATACATAACCAATCCTGAAATCATCCTTATATAGCCAGGCAGCCCATTGAAAGTTATGTTTAATCAACCAGGGACATAATTCAAGAAAGAAAAACAAAAATCCTATGTTGATTAGAATATTCATCAACCGGAGTCCTGCAAACCTCCAGGGTCTGTTCTGTAATCTCAATCGGGCAAAGGGAATCGCAACCAGCGTATCTAAGGCTAAAACACCTGTAAACAGATATAAATATTCCGGATTACGCTGATAATTTGACAATTCAGCCAGCTGAGGAACAAAAAAGGCGAGACAGCCGGAAAGGCCAATTGTACTGATTATCAGTAAACCGGATGCCGTTTCAAAGGCATTACCTCTGGTTTCTTCCCGACTGGCAAATCTAAAAAAGGCCGTTTCCATTCTATAGGTAAAAATAACCGTCAAAAAGGCCACATAGGCATATATATCAGAAATGATGCCATAGGATTCAGTATTGAAAACCCTGGTCAGATAAGGAGTTAACAAAACATAATTCAGTAAACGACCCAGAATGCTACTCAATCCATAAATGGCCGTTTCTCCTGCCAACTTTTTTAATAAAGACATATTTACTTACCTTAGCATTTAAAAGTGTAAGGTATGGAATCTATTTTTTCAAAACTTCAATCTATAACAGAAAATTATTACGATGGTCTTTCCGAATTGTCTATCGTCCCTAAAAAAACCATTGAAGAGATAAAAAATTATCTGAGGTGTAAAGATTTAGAACATGGTGAAAAAATAGAAAATACCCTTGACGACCTGCTTCCATGGATGCAACAAGGTAATATTCATGTACCCCATCCGGGTTATTTTGGTTTATTTAACCCCGCCACCTCCTTTTCTGCTGTAATTGGTGATTTTCTGACGGCATTGTTCAATCCTCAAATGGCAGCCTACAGCCATGCCCATTTTTCCAATGAGGTGGAAAGTACCATTATCCAGCTGTATCTGAAAAAAATGAACTGGCCGACCAATGCGACAGGTCATTTCACCTCAGGTGGTTCGGAGGCAAATTTTACAGCGGTATTATGTGCGTTAGCTCATTATTTCCCTGCTTATTTAGCAGAAGGACTGTCTGGCATAAAAGAAAAACCAAGATTTTATGTTTCTACCCTCGCACATAATTCTTTCGATAAAATTGCAAAAAATACAGGTCTCGGAACCGCTGCTGTTTTTAAAATCCCACTTAAAGCAGATTTTACCCTGGATACAGATGAATTGACCAGACAAATAAAAAAGGATAAAGAGAATGGATATTTTCCGTTTTTACTGGTTGGAACAGCCGGATCAACGCCAATTGGTAGCATTGACCCCCTGAAAGAACTATCAGATCTGGCTAAGAAAGAAAACATGTGGTTACATGTAGATGCAGCCTGGGCGGGAGGTGCCATTATTTCACCTGTTATCGCCAAACAGCTGCAATACATTGAACTGGCAGATTCTGTAACTGCCGATGCCCATAAGTGGCTGAGCGTGCCCATGGGAGCCGGCATGTTTTTTTGTAAATATCCGGAAA
>Ga0172367_10004893_pt1 | contig 16430 bp, 13 predicted proteins | sample Lak10m_FD_114542 | JGI IMG/M metagenome (GOLD analysis project Ga0172367, IMG submission 114542) | Freshwater microbial communities from Kabuno Bay, South-Kivu, Congo - kab_022012_10m | ecosystem: Environmental > Aquatic > Freshwater > Lake | place: Democratic Republic of the Congo: South-Kivu...
AATCAGCCATCGCACCGCCCGGCCGGGGTCAAGGATTATCTGTTGGTTCACGCACATTTTCTGCTCCGCCTTCCGCAGGTTCTCACAAATCTACACAACTGCTTTTTCAGACAGGCTCTTACACATTTCTTGCGTAGTGCCTGGAAATGGCCGCAACACCCCCTTTCATTTCTTTGAGTGTTCTGGCCCAATCACCTGAATCATGAGCCAAGCCCAGCCAAAGTTTGTGGCCTACAAGCGCTCGCGCTTCTCCGCGCAGTTGCCGATGGACGCCCTTTACAGCCCTTCCCACGCTTGGGCAGCGCGGCAGGCCGATGGCACCTGGCGGGTGGGCATCACGAAATTTGCCACTCGGATGCTGGGCGACATGGTTGAGTGCGGCTGGGAGGTGGAGCCCGGGGCAGTCATCGCGTGCGGCCAACCCATTGGCTGGCTGGAAGGTTTCAAGGCCATTTCAGATGTCTATTGCATCGTGGACGGTGAATTTCTCGGTGCTAACCCGCTGCTTCAGACCAAGATCACCACCGTGAACAAGGACCCGCATGGCCACGGCTGGCTCTACGCCGCCACCGGCACGCCTGAAGCCCGCTGCCTCGACGTGCAGGGTTATGTGGCGCTGCTGGACAAGACGATCGACAAGATCCTAGAGCGTGAAAAGGCCGAGGAAGGCGCCTGAGCGGGATCTTCAGCCGCCGGGTTCCGCGGCGCTTCGGCGAGGCAAATGCTCATCGAAGTTTTGGCCCAGCCGCGGCAGCCGAGTTTATTCCCGCAGTCGGAAACCAGGGAACACCACCTCCACCACAATCACCGCCAGAAACACGGCGCTGATCACGGCGTTGAGGCGGAAGAAAGCATTGTTCACCCAGTTCAGGCTGCGGCGGCGGGCGAGGAAGTGTTCGAACAACAAGCAGCCGGCGATCAGCGCCAAGCCGACATAGTAGGCCAGTCGGAATCCGGCCATCAGCCCGAACAGGCCCAGCAAGATCCACATCACGGCGTGCGCCAGCAGCGACGCGGTGAGCGCATTCTTCGGCCCCCAGGCCACCACCAGTGAATGCAGCCCGTTTGAACGGTCAAACTCGAAGTCCTGGATGGCATAGATGATGTCGAATCCGATCAGCCAGAACACTACCGCTAGCGCGAGCACCAGCGGCAGCAGCCCCGTCAGGCCGCGCTCCGCCACTACCCGGCCGAGCGGCCCCATGCCAAACGAGGGTTCCGCCGCCGTGAAGCCGAGCTGGCCCTTCACCGCCAGCCACGCGCCCACCGGCGCGAGCGCGAGCGCGATGCCCAACCAGACATGGGTGTAGTCCGTGAACCGCTTGGTCAGGGAATAAAAGCAGACAAAGAACAGTGCAATGGGGGAAAGGTAAAAGCAGACCGGATTCAGCAGCCACGCGGCGCCCACCAGTCCTGCCGCCGCGATCCCGCAGAGCGTCCATGCACTCACCAGCGAGATCTGCCCGGCGGGCAGGTGCCGGTTCGCCGTGCGCGGATTCGCCGCATCGAACTTCCGGTCCACGATCCGGTTGAAAGCCATGGCGCAGGTCCGCGCGGAAAACATCGCCAGCAGGACCAGCCCGAACGTGCGCCACCCCGGCCAGCCGCGGGTGTCACGGGCCGCCACGACCATGGCGGCGAGGGCGAACGGCAGCGCGAAGACCGTGTGCGACAGCTTCACGAACTCAGCCCACTTGCGGAGCGTTGCAAACATCGGGCGCAGCTTGCGAAAGCGCCGGCGCAGCGTCCAACGCGAATTTTCCTTCCCGGCTGAAATCCGCGGCTGCACGCTCCGTCGAAACACCAGCCTTTGATGAAGTCTGCATTGAAACTTTCCCTTGGCCTGGCCTGCATCTTCGGGCTGTGTTTTGGGCCGCTGACCGCCCGCTCCGCCGATAAGCCGCCGCCGGCGAGCCCGCAGCACTGGGCTTGGCAACCCTTACGGAGACCGGCTGTGCCCGCCGCCGACGGGGTCAAAAACCCGGTGGATCGCTTTCTTCTCGCCAGATTGACGGAGATAAATCTGACCTTTGCCTCACCTGCGGACCCGCGGACCCTCATCCGCCGTTTTCATTTTACCACGATCGGCCTGCCGCCGACGCCCGAGGAGGTTGAGGCGTTTGTGCGGGAATGCTCTCCGTCTGCGGCGGGAGGGGCTGCGGGCGAGAATGAAAAAAAGCGAGAACAAGCCGTTGCCGCGCTCGTGGACAAACTGCTCGCCTCGCCGCATTTCGGCGAGCGATGGGCGCGGCACTGGTTGGATGTGGTGCGGTTCGCGGAGAGCAATGGCTACGAGACCAACGGTGCGCGCAAGAACGCCTGGCCCTACCGCGACTGGGTCATCCGGGCCTTCAACCGGGACCTGCCTTACGACCGGTTCATCGCGGAACAGCTCGCGGGCGATGTGCTGGGCGTGGATGAAGCGACGGGGTTCATCGTGGGCGGGCCCACTGACATCGTGAAATCCCCGGACCCGGTGCTCACGGCGAACCAGCGCGCGGAGGATTTGAACGACTTTGCCGCCACGACCGCGAGCGCGTTTCTCGGCCTCACCCTCCATTGCGCGCGGTGCCACAACCACAAGTTCGACCCCATCGCGATGACGGATTATTACGCGGTGGTGGCGTGCTTTGCGGGCGTGCAGCACGGCGAGCGCGCGGTGAAGCCGGCCAACTTCGCGGAATTGCAGGGCAAGGCGGATGCGTTGCGGCAGCGGTTGGCCGGCGTCATGAAGCAGTTGGAACGCTTTGAGCCGGTGGCCCACGCGGGCACGGGGGCAGGCGCCAAGTTGCGCCCGCCGGTCACGCGCGGGCTGAACTTGGAGCGCTTCGCCCCGGTCGCTGCTCGGTTCATCCGCTTCACCGTCGCGGAGACCACCCAATTGGAGCCGTGCATTGATGAGCTGGAGGCCTTCAGTGCGGGCGCTACGGGGCGCAATGTCGCACTCGCGAGCGCGGGCGCGAAGGCGTCGGCATCGGGTTCCTATCCCAACAATCCCTTTCACAAGCTGGAGCACATCAACGACGGCCAATACGGCAACGAGCGGAGCTGGATTTCCAACGAGCGCGGCAAGGGCTGGGTGCAGATCGAATTCGCCCGAGAGGAGATGATCGATCGTGTGCAGTGGAGCCGCGACCGCGACAATGTGCCGCGCTACAACGACCGGTTGGCCACGCGATATCGGGTGGAAGTTTCGCGCGATGGCAGCACCTGGCAGACGGTGGCCACATCTGATGATCGGCAGCCGTTCGGCGGGAAGGCACCGGGGGGCATCACCTACTCCGCGGAGGGCATGGGACCGGTCGAGGCGGCCCGGCTGGCGGAGTTGCTGGCTACGCGCAAGCAGTTGGAGGCGGATCTTGCTGCGGTCACGACTTTCCCGATGGTTTACGCCGGGAGGTTTGTGAAGCCCGGCGACACGCACCTGATGCATCGCGGAGATCCCATGCAGCCGCGTGAGAAGGTTGCGCCCGGGGCGCTGGCGGCATTTGCTCCGAAGCTTGCGCTGCCGCCTGACGCGCCTGATTCCGAGCGTCGGCTCGCCCTCGCGAAGTGGCTGGGTTCCGCGGAAAATCCCCTGACTGCGCGGGTGATCGTGAACCGGTTATGGCACTACCATTTCGGGACCGGCCTGGTGGACACGCCCAGCGATTTTGGCCTGAACGGCGGGCGCCCGTCGCATCCGGAGTTGCTCGACTGGCTCGCCAGTGAGCTGGTGAACAGCGGGTGGCGGCTTAAGCACGTTCACCGGCTGATCTTGACCAGCGCGGCGTTTAGCCAGGGTGGGCTGTATGCGGTGGTCAATCAACCTTCACCGGTGAGGAAGAGCTCCACGCCCGGTCGCGCCACCGAACCAATGCCGCCGGGTTCTGATTACCTGAGGCGCGCCATTGCAACCGATGCTTCCGACCGGCTCCTCTGGCACTATCCCGCGCGCCGGTTGGAGTCTGAGCCCTTGCGGGATGCGATGCTGGCCATCAGTGGGAAACTCGACCGGACCATGGGCGGGCCGGGCTTCGATCTGTTCGAGGCGAACAGCAATTACGTGAAAGTCTACAACTCGCGCGCGGACTTTGGTCCGGCAGAGTTCCGGCGCATGATCTATCAGGCCAAGCCCCGCACCGAGTTGGACAGCACCTTCGGCGCGTTCGATTGCCCGGATGCGGGGCAGGTCACGCCCAAGCGCACGAGCAGCACCACGCCGTTGCAGGCGTTGAACTTGTTGAACAGTCCGTTCGCCGTGCAGCAGGCGGGCTATTTTGCGGATCGCGTAATGACCGAGGCGGGGCAACTGGCTAACGCCCAGGTGAGACGTGCATTCCAACTGGCCTTCATGCGCGAGCCGGCAGCGGCGGAGCTGGCTGCCAGTGTGAAACTGGTGGAGGCCCACGGCCTGCCCTCGCTGTGCCGCGCGCTGTTCAACGCGAACGAGTTTTTGACCGTTTTCTGAACCTCGATGCGCTTTGACTCATCCAGGAAACTCGTCGAACACCCGCAGCCCGGAGATGGCGCGAAAATGCCGGTCGTGGGTGAGCACCGCACCATTCGTCTTGATGGCGCACGCGGCGATTATCGCGTCAGAGACTGGGATTCGGAAGCCGGCACGGTCGGTCTCCCACAGGATTTCTTCGGCGGCCTCCCAAACATTGTTGAGCGTGGGGATGTAGAGCAGGCAGCCCATGTAATCTGCCAGCGCTCGTCTGGCCTTGGCGGTGCGCATGCCGCGCAGGACTTCGCACCGGATGATGCCGCAGGTAGAGAGGTCGTGTTGTTGCGCGTAGGGCGCAAACACTTGCGCCGGGTCGCGGCCGGCTCGCAGATGCTCGATGTAAATGCAGGAATCGATGAGCAGCACAGGAGGTGTCTGTTATTTTTTGGAGCGCCCGGCCTTCCGGTAATTGACCGGACCCACCGGTCCGGCCGGCGGAGGCAATGCTCCAGGGGACTCCGCCAAACGCAGGGACATGAGGTCATAGCTCGGATCCACGGCTTCCATGAGTTCCGCCCGGGTCAGGCCGAGGCCAGCTTTTCCGAATTCGGCGAGTCTGGCTTTCCGGTCCATTTCTTTGAGCGCGAGGTCTACGGCTTCGGTTTTGCTGCTGGCTCCGGTCCATTTCATCACTCTCTCGAGGATGCCTTCGTCGATGTGCATGGTCATCTTCATGGAGTGAGTATGGCATCGATGCCATACTCACCGCAAGCCCTATTTTCAGCCATTTTGTTTACATGAACCATCAGGCGATTTTTCGTAACCGCATCGTTGCAAGACGGGAACTGCTTGGGCTGGGCGGCATGGGTTTGGGCGGTCTGGCCCTCACGTCTCTGTTGGCGTCCGATCGCCCCCCCATCCGGCCGGTAATTGATTCGGAGCGGCCATATGCCGCCCGCCCGCCGCACTTTGTCCCGCGAGCCCGGCGCGTGCTGATGGTGTTCTGCACCGGCGCGTTGAGCCATGTGGATTCGTTCGACTACAAGCCCGAGCTGTTGAAGCGGCACGATACGCCCATGCCGGGACAGGACAGGCTGGTCACGTTTCAGGGCGAAAACGGCAACCTTATCAAGCCATTGTGGGAGTTCCGTCCCCGTGGGCAGAGCGGCAAGATGACCAGCGAGCTGCTTCCGTGCCTCGGGGAGTTGGCGGATGAGTTGTGCTTCATCCATTCGATGACTGGCAAGTCGAACACCCATGGTCCGGCCGAGAGTCAGATGAGCACCGGCTACATTTTGGATGGTTTCCCCAGCATGGGCGCATGGGTAACCTATGCCCTCGGCAGCGAGGGCCAAAATCTCCCCGCTTATGTGGCGATTCCTGACCCGCGCGGTGTGCCGCAGATCAGCACCCGCCAATGGGCTTCCGCGTTCCTGCCCGCCGCCTATCAGGGCACGCCCTTCAACGCGGACAAACCCATCGCCAACCTGGCACGGCCGGCCTCAATTAGCGAAGGCGCGGACGTGGCGACCCGGGACCTAGTTAAGTTCCTCAACGACCGTCATCTCGCGCAGCATCCCGGTGGCACCGAACTTTCAGCGCGCATCGCCAGCTATGAACTCGCCGCCCGGATGCAGCTGGCCGCTGCCGAAGTAGGCGACACGCGTGGCGAAAGCGCTGCGACGCTTACGTTGTATGGCGTTGACGATCCGAACAGAAACAAGGCCGGCTTTGCCAAGAACTGTCTGCTCGCCCGCCGCCTCCTGGAGCGCGGGGTGCGTTTTGTCCAGCTCTTCAACGGTGCCTACGCGATGGGGGAGGGCGTCGGCAACTGGGATGGGCACAAAACCATCGCCAACCAATATCCCGGTCACGCGAATATCCTTGATCAGCCCTGCGCCGCGCTTCTCCGTGACCTGAAGTCGCGCGGGCTGCTGGCGGATACACTGGTGATGTTTGTGACCGAGTTCGGCCGGATGCCTACCTTCCAAAAAGGGGCTAGCGGCCGCGATCACAACCCCAGCGGCTTCACCATCTGGCTGGCCGGTGCCGGGGTGAAGCGTGGATTCAGCTACGGTGCGACGGACGAGTTTGGCTACCGCGCGGTGCAGGACGTGACCACGATCTATGATCTGCACGCGACGGTGTTGCACCTCCTCGGATTGGACCACGAGCGCCTGAGCTTCTACCATAACGGCATCGAACGTCGCCTCACGGACGTGCATGGGCAGGTCATCCAGTCCGTGCTGGCCTAGCTCGGATGGGAAACGGGCTGAACTTCTCCGCTTGCTCCGTTGCCCCGGAAGGGCCTCAATCCCGCCTGACAAATGGAACAGGCCATCATGATTTTGCTGACGCTGACCTCGGTGGTCAGCGTGACCTTCATCGTCGAGCGGGCGTTGGCACTGCGGGCTGCGCGCGTCATTCCGCCGGTGCTTGCGGATGCCGTAGAGAACTGTCAGTCCGAGTCCGATTTACCCATGCTTCGGCGCCTGTGCGAACAGCACCCGTCTCCGCTGGGGCGGCTGCTGCTGGTGGCTGCGAGCCATCTGGACTGCCCCAAGGGCGAAAACGTGGACGCGCTGCAAACCAAGGCGCGGCATGAGATGGCCCAGCTGGAGCGGGGATTGGTGGTGCTGGAGATCGTCACGGGGATTGCTCCGTTGTTGGGGCTGGTCGGCACGGTATATGGGCTGATCCTCCTGTTCACAGGGTTGGGGCAGCAGGCCCTCACCGGTGACAACAGCGTGTTTGCCGCCGGCATCGCCCTCGCCCTCCGCGCGACCCTAATGGGATTGCTCGTGGCCATCCCGTCTCTCGTCGCGTGGAGTTACTTTAGCAAGAAGGTGGAGAACCTGGCGGTCGAAATGGAGACCTTGTGCGATGAGTTTCTCCAGCGGCAATACCGGGCCGCCAACCGCGCCTGACCGGCCATGCAGTTCACCTCCCGTAAACGCCGTTCGCCGCCCGCCGTCATCATCGTGTCGTTGATCGACGTGCTGATGGTGGTCCTGATCTTCCTGATGGTAAGCACGACTTTCCGCCAGCAGCCGGCGGTCAAGCTTACCCTGCCGGAATCATCGCAGGCCAAGGAAGGTGTCGCCGAAAAACTGCCGCCCGTGTTTGTGGACATAGTCAAATCTCCACCGCATCTCCATTTCGGCGGCAAACCCATGACCGTGGAACGCTTGCAGGAGGAGCTGTCGGCCAAGGTGCGGGCAAATCCGAACCTCGTTCTGGCGGTCCGTTCGGATACGGACGCCCCCGTGGGCCAGCTCGTGAAGGTGATGGACGCAGCGAAATCGGCCCGGATCAAGACCGTCACGGCCTACACGAAACAGGCCGGGCAAAAGTAATCCTGCTCCTGCCGGCCCGAGGTGAGTCAGCCGTTGGTCTTCAGCAGGCCAGTGACTGCCGCCAAGGCGAGCGGAACCACTACCCAGCCAGAAAGCCGCAGCAGAAAGTTCGCTATCGCCGCGGGCCGCAGCACGATGGGTCTACTCAGCCAAGGAACCCGGTAACTCAACGGCGCTGTCGCTGCCACCCACTCCTCTTCGAGTGGAAACTCCACCGGCAGGAAGTAGCAGATGCTCAATGCGAACGCCTCAAACCGGGTGATGCGGGCTGTCGAGCTGCCACCACCTGAGCGCGCATTCTTGTGCGCTACGGCACCGGGAATCTGGAAGACCAACGCGCCCAGCCACACCAGACCGATCGAAAAGAAAAGCAGCCGGTAGGGGCGCACGCCATAGTTGCCGAGGACGCCGTAGAGCGACCGGAAAAACCACTCGCCATACTTGCTCTCAGCCCAGCACTGCTGACGTTCCCGATTCTGGTTCTGCAGGTAAACAATGTCGGCCTCATCGTCCTGACCTACCTGCCTGAGGGAACGCTCCAGCCGCGTGAGCACGGGACGGTCCGGCCGGGTGAAGGCTTCCAGCAGCGCCCCCACGTTGCCGATGAACTCCTCATACGTTGCCCCGCGCAGCTCAATCGGACCATCGGTCCATTGTGACTGGGTGGTGAGGCGGAGCGTGCGAAAATTAGAGTCCGTCAGATCCAAGGTCCCCTCATACCGTGCGGTGCTGAAATCGGCACCCTGCGAGAAGGCTGCCCGGGTCAAGCTCGCGCCCTTCCGGAAGCGCACTTCCTCAAAGGCCATCGGCACATCCCACTTCGTCGAGTCGAAAGCCACCTGATCATGAAAGGTGACCCCGGCCATTTGCACGCGCTCGGCGGCCTGCACATTGCGAAAGTCCACCCTGGCCCGGAATTCTGCCGCCTGCACGGTGCTGGCGCCTCCGGGGCGCCAGCTTAGAATCATCCCTCGCTGAAAGTTGGCTCCCCGGAACAGCGCCTCGCCGTCAAAGCGCGCGGCCGCCAAGTCGAGTTGCCCGCCGATGCGTGACGCGATGAAATCGGCCGATTTGTGGAAACGCGTCGGCGGGTTCGTTCCGAGCGGGCCGAACACTGCGTGCCGCTCCACGGCCATTGCGTTGAAAGATGCTTCGCCGCCGAACACGACACTGGCGAACTGCACGGGGCCCACGGCCTCGGCCGCGACGAAGTCGAATGGTCCGGCGAAACGCGCGCCGGTGAAGTCCAATGTTTTTCCTGCTTTGATCGAATTGAACTGGACCGTCTTGGCAGGGTTTAGAAACTTTGCCTCAGTGAACGTTGCCGCTGAAGTGAAGGTGGCGCGGACAAAGTTCGCGTCGCCTGAAAACTGCGCCCCATCGAATGCCGTCTCAGCCCCAAAGATGGCCCCCGAGAAAGATACCAGCCGATTGGTTGCCGTGAAACTTACCCTCTCAAAAAAGGCGTCCAGTTCGAACTTTACGCCAGAAAAAACAGCCATGTCGGCGAAGGTGGCTCCCGGCACATCGCTGTTGTGGAGTGCGCTAAACGACACGGTGTGGCCAAAGCGGGCGTAGGTGAACAGCGCCAATGCGTCAAACACCGCTCCGTTAAAGGCGCTTTCACCGGCAAATCGGGTGTTGCGGAAGTCGGCCGCTCCAGCGAACTGGGCGGATGCAAAGTTCGCCCGGCCCCCGATCGAACTGTCCTGAAAACTTACGGCCGGCCCTTCATCCGTGCCCAGGAAACGCGCCTTATCAAACTCGGCCAATGAGCCAAAGGAGGCCTGGGAGAACAGCGCCCCACCCGCAAAGTGCACCTGACCGAATTTCGCATAATCCTTGAACGAGCTGCCATCGAAGCTGACGGGGGACTTGGTCAGGAACTGCACCTGGGTGAAGTCAGCTTCGCCGCCAAACTGCACACTGCCAAAATCAGCGGGACCAACAAACCGGGCAGCGGGCACCGCCCTCGTTTGGGTAGCCTCCGGACCGAACATCACCGTGCCGAGGAACGTAGCCGTGCTGAACAGCGCCGGCCCGCGGAATTCCGTGCCCCGGAAACTGGCCGTTCGTTCACAGCGGACTTCCCGGAAATCCGTCGAGCTGTCCGGCCTGCCAAAACGCACGCGGTCAAAATTCACCGCCCCTGCGAATCGCGCGTTGGCAAAGGAGACGCTTCCGCCGAACGAGGCGGCGGGCCAGCCGGTGCTCGGTCCAAAATAGGCGGACTTGAGGAAGCTCGCCCGGTCAAAACGAACAAGAGGACCGAGGAAGGCCGCGCCCTCGGCGAGGAAAATGTCCTCCGCCGTCGCATCCGTGAAGATCGCGTCGCCCGAGAAAGTGGTGCTGCGCAACAGTGCTGCCCGCCGAGCAACGGCTCCATTGAAGTTGGCATTGGTTGTGAAGTGACTGTCCGTGAAGTCAAAGCCCTGCTCGAAGGCGGCAAATGCGCAGTTGGCTCCGGCTTTGAAGGTGCATTGCACCAGTCGGAATTTGTTCGTCACCGCGGCGTGGCGCAGGTCCAGCGGCTCCACGATCACCGCGCGCGAGACATTAACGGCCATGCCCTTGTGCGCTGCTTCAGCCAGCCAGACTGCGGGAAGCGTGCGCGCAGTTTCAGCCTGGTCAGCCGCAAACACGATGGGCTCACCCGCCATAAGCTTGCGGCGGAGCTCGGCCGGCTCGGCCGCCAGTGCTGCGACCGTGGCGAAGGTGGAGATTAACGCATGCCATACGGCGAGCTGAAGGAGCCTGAGCGGGGGATGGGACAGCGGGGCACGGAAGCGAATGCGGTCTCCCTGCCCCCCGGAGCATGCGGGGGCATCTGATTTGGCTGAGACGGGTCGCTTCACGTAGACCACGGGGATTTATGCACAGGCCGAGCCGTGGGGCGAGTGTGAATCAGCGATCACATCGCCGACCGCCGACTGTCAATGTGCGTGGTCGAGGCACGCCACGGCCGGGCGGCGGCGGCTTCATGCCGGAGCCGAGTGCCTGCGGCGCGTGGTTCAGGCCGGGCTGCAAGCGTTCTTGCGGCCGTTTGACTCGGCTTCCGCTCCTTCCTACCGTCGGCGTGATGTTTGAACTGACCGCTCCCTACGCGCCCGCTGGCGACCAGCCACAGGCCATCGAGAAGCTCGTCGCGGGCTTGCAGGCGGGCGCGAAGCATCAGGTGCTCCTCGGCGTCACCGGCTCGGGCAAGACCTACACCGTCGCGAACGTCATCCAGCAGATCCAGCGGCCCACCCTCGTCATCTCGCACAACAAAACCCTCGCCGCCCAGCTCTACGCCGAGTTCAAGTCCTTCTTCCCGCGGAACGCCGTCGAATACTTCGTCAGCTATTTCGATTACTACCAGCCCGAGGCTTACATCCCGCGCAGTGACACGTTCATTGAGAAGGATTCCAGCCGGAACGACGAGATCGAGCGCCTGCGGCTCTCGACAATGAGCTCGCTCTTTGCGCGCCGGGACGTCGTGGTGGTCGCCAGCGTTTCGTGCATCTACGGCATTGGCAGCAAGGAGGATTATGAGGCCATGGTCATCCCCGTGCGCAAGGGCATGGCGCTCTCGCGGGAGCAGCTTCTCTCTCGCCTCGTGGACATCCAGTATTCCCGCAATGACGTCGCCTTCGAGCGTGCGCAGTTCCGCGTGCGCGGCGACACCGTCGAGCTGCGGCCCGGCTACACCGAGGACGCATTGCGGTTCGAGTTTTTCGGCGACGAGGTGGACCGCATCACGCGCTTCGAGCCGCTCACGGGCGAGGTCTTGGAGGAACTGGAGGCCGTGGTCGTGTATCCCGGGAAGCAGTTCGTGACCACCAACGAAAAGCTCAAGGCCGCCATCCTCACCATCCGCGAGGAACTGGGCGATCGCATCGCGTGGTTTGAGAAGCAGGGCAAGCTGCTCGAAGCCCAGCGGATCAAGATGCGGACCGAGTTTGACCTCGAAATGCTGGAGCAACTCGGCCTCTGCCCTGGCATCGAGAACTACTCCCGCCACATCGCACAGCGCCCGCCCGGCTCGCGGCCCACGACGCTCATCGACTTCATGCCGGACGACTTTCTGCTGGTGATGGATGAGTCGCACGTCAGCGTGCCGCAGATTGGCGGCATGTATGCCGGCGACCGCAGCCGCAAGACCGTGCTGGTGGACCACGGTTTCCGTCTGCCCAGCGCGCTGGACAACCGGCCGCTCAACTTCGAGGAATTCCAATCCCTCCAGCAGCAGACCATTTATGTGAGCGCCACGCCCGCGCCCCGTGAACTGGAATGGGCGCGGGACAGTGCAAAGGCCATCCGCCGGCTCGGCGATGGGCCCTCGTCTGGCCGGCCATACGACGGCATCGTCGAGCTCGTCATCCGCCCCACCGGCCTCGTGGATCCCGTCATCACGCTCAAGCCGCTCAAGGGCCAGATTGACGACCTCATCGAAGAATGCCGCAAGCGCGTCGAGAAAAAGGAGCGGGTCCTGGTCACCACGCTCACCAAGCGCACGGCCGAGGAACTCACCGATTACCTCCGCGACATCGGCATCAACGTCCGCTACCTCCACAGCGAGGTGGATGCGCTCGAACGCGTCGAGATCATTCGCGCCCTGCGCAAAGGCCAGTTCGACGTGCTCGTCGGCATCAACCTCCTCCGCGAGGGCCTCGACCTGCCGGAAGTCTCCCTCGTCGCCATCCTCGATGCGGACAAGGAAGGTTTCCTCCGCAGCGAAACCAGCCTGATCCAGACTGCCGGCCGGGCCGCGCGGCACCTGCACGGCGAAGTCATCCTCTACGCGGACGTGCAGACTGACAGCATGAGGCGCTTTCTCGCCGTCTCGAAGTATCGGCGCGAGAAGCAGCTCGCCTACAACGCTGCCCACGGCATCACCCCGCGCAGCGTCAGCCGCGCCGTCGAGGAAAGCCTCAGCTCGCAGAAGGAGGAACGTGCCACCGCTGAGGCGATGCTGAACGAAGCCGCCGGCGACTTCGACGTGACCGAGACCATCCGCGAGCTGGAAGCGCAAATGATCGAGGCGTCGAACAACCTGGAGTTTGAGAAGGCCGCGCTGTTCCGCGACCAGATCAACGAGTTGAAGCGCATGGCCGGCGGCGAAGCACCCGCCAAGTCGTTCAGCTACGGCAAGCCCCGCAAAGCCAAGTCCCGCAAGGATGGCACGCCGAAGTGGACGCCCAGAGTGTGAAGGCAGCCGCTGTCGGCTCGATCAAACCAACCCCTTGATCGGCTCGCTTCCAGTGAGGGTGTCCAGCAGCGATTTCGGCAGGCCGTCCATCACGCGGACTTCGCCGAGATCAAGCAGGGTGTGCATGACGGTGGCGAGGAGGTTTTGCATCGTCACCGGATTGTCGGCGGGCGCTCCGCCATCACGCGCGGAGGCACCGATGACTTTGCCCATCTGCAGGCCGCCGCCGTAGAGCAGCAACGGCGCGAGGCCGCCCCAGTGATCACGGCCGCCCTTCGCGTTGATGCGGGGCGTCCGGCCCATTTCCCCGCAGCAGACCAGAAGAATCTTGTCCCGCAGGCCGCGCGCTTCGCAGTCCTCGATGAACGCAGAAACGGCGTGGTCGAAGGGCCGGCCCACGTAATCCATGCCTACGGTCATCGGCGCGTTGTTGATGTCCGCGTGCATGTCCCAGACGAAGCTGGTGGTGACGGTCACGAAGCCTGCCCCGCGCTCGCACAGCCGGCGGGCCAGCAGCAGCAGCCGGCCGAGCGTGGCGGCGTTGTCGGCGTAATGCTCACGGTTCTTCCACTCGGGGCTGATGCGCTCCTTGGGCAGCAGCGGTGCGGTGTCATAGCGCGCCAAGAGCCGCGGGTCTTCCCGCGACAGGTCAAAGGCATCGGACATGCCGCGCTCCAGCGCCGCGAACGCCTGCTGCTGAAAGGCGTCCATCCCCGCAAAGGTGCCACCGGCCTCGACGCGCCGCTTCCATTGGTCGAGCGAGGCAAGCAGCTCGCGGCGGTCGTTGAGCCGCGCGGGCGACAGGTTGAGCTTCATGTCCGCCTGCAGGCCTCCGCCTGCGCCCGGCACGAACGGCGCGTAGGCCGCCCCGAACTCGCCCGTGGCCTCGAAGTTGCCGAACTGCGTGATGGCTGGCCCGGTGGCTGGATCCACCGCGCGGGGGAAGAGCGCCACGTTGGTGGGCATCGCCGTGTCGGGCCGCAGCGCGCCGGCCACGCGGGCGTAGAGGGTGCCCATGTTGGCGCGCAGGGTGTCGCGCCCAACGACGGGCTTGATGTCATGGTTGCCGTCGCCGGTATGGAAGGAGCGGACGATCGAGAACTTGTCGTTCAGCTTCGCGAGCCGCTCGAACGTGGCACCAAAGGTGACGCCCGGAATGCGCGTGGGGATTTCGCCCGTGGCCGACCGGATCTCGCGCGGCGCGTCCATCTTCGGGTCGAAGGTTTCGAACTGCGATGGCCCGCCGTGCTGGAAGAGAAAAATGACGGATTTGTCCTTGAGCAGATGCGGATGAGTCCGGGCGTGCGACTTGAGGGCGAACCAGTCCGCCAAAGTCAGCCCGCCGAGGGACAGCCCGCCCACGCGCAGGAACCCGCGGCGATGCAGACGGTCTTGGAAGGTGAGCATGAGTGCGGGTTTCGACGCGCGGTGCGGGCCGGCCATTGAAGCGGTTTGCGCTTGGGCCCGCCGGCGCGTAACCCGCCGGCACCGGCTCTCGTCCGCCTTCGCAGCATGAAACTGTCCGCCGTTTGGATCGCCGCCTTCGTCGCCTTCGCCATTTCCCCCGCCTTCGCCGCCGAACTGCAACCGAAGCTCGGCAAGCCGGGCGCGCTCTTGCTGGAGGAGAAGTTTGACGGCCAGGAGCTGCCCAAGCTCTGGAACCGCAACACCGGCAAGCTCGTCGTGACCGACGGCGTGCTCAAGGCGAGTGAGGTCGCCGCCGACCAGCACGCCGCCGCCTTCCGCCGGCCGCTGCCGTTGCAGGACGCGGCGATCCTCGTGAAGTTCCGCTTCGCCGGCGCGAAGATGTTTCACCTCGGCTTCGACCCCGCGCCGGGCGAGCTGAAGAAGAAGGGCCACCTGTTTTCGGTCGTCATCACCCCGGCGGGCTGGAGCATCATGGAGCACAACGACAAGTCCGACCCCAAGTCCACGAACAAGGCGCTGGCCAAGGCCACCGGCGCCTTTGAACCGGGCCAGTGGTATGAACTGCTCCTCGAGGTGAAGGGCGACGACGTGCTCGCGCAGGTCGATGGCAGGGAGCCGCTGCGCGCAACCAGCAAGGACTTCCACGTGAAGAAGCCGGGCCTGGTCTTCCGCACCGGCGGCAAGGACGCCGACGAGGTGCACCTCGACGAGGTCCGCGTTTGGGAACTGAAGTAACGGGTCCCGCGATTAACCGGCCTTGGGCGTCTCGGTCATGCCCATGACCTGATAGCCGCAGTCCACGTAGAGCACCTGGCCGGTAATGGCCGCCGCGCCGTCGCTGGCGAGGAAGGTGCCGGTCGCGCCGAGTTCGTCCGGGAGCACGTTGCGCTTGAGCGGCGCGTGCTGTTCGTAGTGCTTCAGCATGGCGCTGAAGCCGGCAATGCCGCGCGCGGCCAGCGTGTTGACCGGACCGGCGGAAATGCAGTTCACGCGGATGTTCTGCGCGCCCAGGTCGTAGGCGAGGTAACGCGTGCTGGCTTCGAGCGCCGCCTTGGCCACGCCCATGACGTTGTAGTGCGGGATGACCTTCTCCGCGCCGTAGTAGCTCATCGCCACGATGCTCCCGCCCTCGGTCATCAGCGGCGCGGCTCCGCGCGCCAGTGCGACGAGCGAGTAGGCGCTCACGTCATGGGCGATCTTGAAGGCGTCGCGCGTGGTGTTCACGAAGCGGCCCTCGAGCGCCTCCTTCGGGGCAAAGGCCACGGCGTGGAGCAGCAGGTGCAGCTTGCCGAACTTCTGCTGCACGGCGGCAAAGACCGCGTTGATGTCCTCGTCCTTGGTCACGTCGCAGGGCAGCAGCAACGTGTCCGGGCCGAAGGTGGAGACGAGTTCCTCGACGTTCTCCTTGAGGCGTTCCCCCTGATAGGTGAACGCCAGCGTGGCCCCGGCCTTGTGCCAGGCCTGCGCGATGGCCCACGCGATGGAGCGCTTGTTGGCGACGCCGAAGACGAGTCCGATCTTGCCTGCGAGTAACGACATAGTGAGGCCAGCATGCCGGCAAAAAGGGCCAACGTTCAACGCCCAACTTTCACCGCTCACCGCCGCAGCCGCAGACCCACCAATCCCGCCAGTCCGATCAGCAGCAGTCCCGTGACGCCGAATGCGCCGTGAAGGGGTCATGAATGGGGCCGTCCTCACTATTGACACTGCAAGAGGGCGGGCGTAAAGCCACACCATGCCCAGAGCGCTCCGCATCGAATATCCCGGGGCGATTTATCATGTCATGAACCGGGGCGATCGCCGCGAGCCGATTTTCCGCGAGGAGCGTGACCACCCCCTGTTTCTCACAACCCTGGGGGAAGCCTGCGCCAAGACCGATTGGCAACTGCACGCGTATTGCCTCATGCCGAACCACTTTCATTTCGTGGTCGAGACGCCCAACGCCAACCTCGTCGCGGGCATGAAATGGTTCCTCGGCACCTACACCAGCCGCTTCAACCGCCGACACAAACTCTTCGGCCACCTC
>Ga0172367_10004895_pt1 | contig 16425 bp, 8 predicted proteins | sample Lak10m_FD_114542 | JGI IMG/M metagenome (GOLD analysis project Ga0172367, IMG submission 114542) | Freshwater microbial communities from Kabuno Bay, South-Kivu, Congo - kab_022012_10m | ecosystem: Environmental > Aquatic > Freshwater > Lake | place: Democratic Republic of the Congo: South-Kivu...
CAATATAATTTATTGATAGGCCCTGGAAAAATTGAGTGGGTCTGGGTCGACTGCTTCGAGGGCAAGCCCATGGGAACCGAACTCATCGATACCCTTTTGCAACAAGGAGTGAAAATCTGCCTGGTATCACCGGAACTTCAGGGGCGATCCCTGGATTTGATACCCCAATTTACCTCCCTGGCCCAGCGGTCTCAGGCTGTGTGCACCAAATCCGTATCCTCCTGGCAATCCCTGGAACTGTAGAAAACATAAAGAGGGCGTTTGACTCTAGAATTCGGAGATTCGACCAACAGGATAAAAGGAAGATTGGCGTGAATATTTAAGTCTGATAGCTCAAATTTACGATATTCTGGAAGAACAATCGGGCAGAGTTCCTTATGAAGTACTTCGTAGTCAGGCAATTAAATATTATTCTCAAAAGAAAATTCATTCCATAGAACAGAAGGTCAGTTCTTTTTTTCTGATGGTGATTGCAGAATTGAACATTTTGAGAGATTCCCATGATTCGATGGGGCGTCGATTTATTGAGGGAACTCGATATGGGAAATCCTTGTTACAGATGGTTGAAGGATTGCTCGCTCAGCGAACTAAATTTACGGGGACCAGTGCTGAGACTATGTTGGGGGCCTTGAATAATTTGGTCTTAACTCAAAAGCAGTGGACGGAAGAGGAAGCGATCGCTCATCATAAAGAAAGGATAAAGGCCTACCAAAAGGACATTCAGCGAATTGAGTCCAAAGGCATTCATCACGCAGAATTATTGCCCGTACCACACTCTCATGAGGCACTATTTAGTCAGTCTGAAGAGTCAGCGATACATTTGTTGGCAGCGATAGAAGATGTTAAAATGGCAATTGAAAAGAATCGACAGGAATTGGCAAGTTCTTATCTTCAGCAGTCCAAGACAGCCGGAAAAAATTTGACGGCAGTAGCTGATTTTTATGAAGGTCTCTATCATTCTAATGAATATTCCAGCTATATACAGGCCAAAAATCTTCTGTCATTTTTGGAAGCTCAAATTGCCCGGTTTCCAAATAAGAATCTTGATCATTTATTGGTTCAAATTGAAAATTTACAATTGGTTCCGGTCGAAACACTTCGACGTTCGCATCTGAAATCTTTCATGGACCAATTTCGAATTGCGGACAGTGGAATTCAAGAAAAGATCAAAAGTCAAATTGGACTTTTACAACAGCAAGTAAATTATGCGATGTCTACTGACATAAGAGGGCTACAGGAGCATCTTAGAGCTTTAATCAGCCAATTTTTTGCCCAAAAAGAAGGGGTTCTTGATTTTTTTAATGAAGAACCTATCACAGTACTGTGGCCAGTCGATTTTGAATTAGGACGAGTTGAGATGTTCGATTTCGAAATTGATTTGGACTTGGAAAATCAAAAAATTAATTATACGGAACTTGATGACGCAGAAGAAATGCTCTTGCTTGAAAATCTTTTGCACGCTGAGGAGACAACCCTTCAAACTATCATTGAGAGGCTACGACAGCTTATAATGAAAAGTCCGAAGAGAGAGATAAATCTCTTGGATCATGAATTCAATTATGGACTTGCTGAGTACTATGTTCTTTCTGAAGTAGAACTTTTCTCCTCTGAATTCTCAGTGTCTTTTGTTGGGAAAAAAGATTTGAACTGTCGCGGTCGCGGAACAGACTATTTTCTAAAGGGCGCACCCTGTTTTGTGATTGGATTAAAAAAGGAAAAATAATTCATATGGATCAATTGTTTTCGGAAAGCATTGGACAAGAAAATTTAGATAAGAGTATTCAACAAAAAGAGTTGACTTATTCTAAGGTTGAAATGGAAGTGATGGGATGTCTGCGGCGCCTCTTAAAAACTCGCTTTCTTTTACGAAGTAGTAATGAAAAGTGGTTTCAGCTTGTCATTGAGCATAGATCTCAAGTGCAAAAGTTTATGAGTCAGCTGGGAGTTATTCTTGATATAAATGAAACCTTAGGAGTCATTTATCTCCGCGCTGAAAGTGCGGAGATCGAAGAAACTGTGCAATATCAGTTAGGAAAGAGAAAACAATTAAGTCCCCTTGGTTCCGTTTTGCTAATCTATTTAAGAATGCAAAGGCATCAGTTTTTTCTTAGCCCGACAGCCGAAGAGGTGCCCTTAATTGCTTTGGATTCGATGCGAGAATTTCTGGCAAATTTCAGTAAATACAAAGTAGATAGTCAATTTGAGAGGGGATATCGACGGGGTCTAGAGGACTTGATTGAGCTTCAGGTGCTTCGGGAGACCCAAGCGGAATCCAATCTTTATGAAATTACGGCAGTTTGTGAGGTGATTTTACCATTGGATCAAGTAAATGAAATAAAATCAAAAGCCGAGAATTTTTTTAAAATCACACGGGCATCCAAAGAAGATTTATTGATGGATCAACCAGAGTCCTCAAGTATTTCCATCAACAATCGAAATGAAGGGGGGCTCTGATGCTCGACAATGGGTATTCTTTAATGGCTATGGAAATTTTAAATTGGGGAAATTTTCAGGGTTTACAGAGATTAGTTTTTAGAGAAGTAAGTGAATACGGAGGACTTTTTGCTCCCCCTTCTGCTTCAGCGATCTTGGGCGTCAATGGCTCCGGCAAGTCGACTTTGATTGATGGTCTTATGATGACGGTGTTACCTTTTGAAAATTCCTTAAAGCTGGGAGTAACCAATGACGCTGAATCTGGCGGGTCTGGGGGGCGAACTATTCGTGATTATGTTTTAGGAAAATTTTCTTCGATCGGGGATGGCAGTGTAGAGGCAGATCTACGTGGAGTTTTTGGACGTAAGGATGGTTGCAGTATTTTTCTTATACAGTTACAGCATAACCGATTTCCAGATAGAAAGATGACTCTGGGCCGAATTTGGTGGTATCAAAACTTCAAAGTCAATGATTCGCAGCTGGCATTTCTTCAATATGACCATATTTCTATTCAGAAATTATGCCCCCAGGACGAAGTTCCAAAAAGTCCAAAGATTTTTAAGGAATTTATAAAAGAACAGCACAAATCAGTCCAGGTTTTCGAAACAATGCAATCTTACTTCATGGCATTGAGCAATAGTTTAGGCAATTTAAGTAAAGACGATTTAAAAATTTTGAATAGAGCGTTCTATGTGAAATCTATTTCTCAAATTGATGCCTTTATACGCGAAAATATGCTGATTGAGGAGGAAAGTCCTCATTTAGAAAGATTGTTAGAGAATGTGCGGAATGGGCAGGAGATAGCTGTGGCAATTGAAGCCTGTAACGCTAAGATAGGTCAAATTCAAAAAATACTTAAGGATCTTGATAAAATTCGAAAATTAGTTGAGAGAAAGGTCGAGCTTGATCGAGAACGCCGACTATTAATTTTGTTTACTGAGTGGATGGAATTAAAGCGTTGCAAAATTCAATTTCAAGAATGTCAACGCAAAATTGCCGATCTGAAAATTCGCCTTCCGGTGGCAGACGCTGAACACAAGGAAAAACAAAACTCATTGAGTCTCATTCAAATTCAAATTGCTCAAAATAATCTACAATCCAGACTCCATAATATGGAAACTGAAATGATTTACTTGGGCGAAAAAATTAAAATGCTTCAGATTCTAAAGGGTGTATTTGATCAGAAAGTTCGACGCATTCAATTGCGGCCTCCCCGAGACGGAGAAGAATTTGCCGAATTTCAAAAGGAGCTGAAAGAAATTCAGATAAAAGATCAGGCGAAATCAAGTGAATTGAGTATCCAGATTGAGGAACAAAGGCGGACCAGGTTTGAGATTGATCAAGAGAGCGCGAAGTTAAAAAAGGAATTGGAACATCTTTCTAAAGTTAAATCACTTTTACCTCAGGATCTTTACGAAATAAAGGAAATGGCCATAAGGGAGCTCAAGCTTCCGGAGCAGCACTTGTTATTTGTGGGTGAACTGATTCAGGTCAAAGAAAGTTTTGTTTCTGAGCGACGAGCTATAGAGTCAGTACTATTTGGAATTTCCAGGAATCTGCTTTGTCATCCAGATTCTTTGGTGGCATTGACGAAATGGCTAGATGCGAAGGGATTGCGGTCTGATGTTACTGTTAAAAGAATTCAGACTGAAGAATTAAAAAATAAAATAGAAAATATCGAGTTTGAGGACGATCAAATTTTGGGCATGATTGAAGTATTACCTCAAAAATCGAATCCATTTTATGAATACCTTTGGCGTTGGGTGATCGATATTTTCAATTATCGATTGGTGGAAGCATCAAAGTTTCGCTATCCGAGATCCGGTAATGAAGTCGACAAATTGGTAACTCGCGAAGGACTAGTTAAAGCGGATCGTCGAACTATGCGCAAACCAAAGCAGAATTTTCCATTTTCATTGGGTTGGGATAATAGTGACTATATTTGTGAGCAAACGGCAAATTTGGTTCGATTGCAGTCTCAACATGCAGTTCTAATGAAAAAAAATACTGAATTGACCGACGAACTTCATAAAATGGAGGAACTCAGAGTTTTGCGGAAACAGTTAATTGATGAGACTGTTCTAGAAATTTTTCAGTTGGATCAATTTGAAAAATCTCATAGCAAATTGCAGGAACAACGACAGAGTCTTTTGAAAGAAAATCCTGACTATTTTAAATTAAAATCCGAAGCTGCCAAGCTGGAACAGGAAGTACAAACGATAATTCGCCGGAAAGCTGATATTGAAAGTCAAATGAAGCAAAATCAAGATCTTTCTGAAAAGCTGGAAAAGGTTATTCCATCGCAAGAGTCCAGTTTGACCTCTTCCCTGCTATATTCTAGCTTATTAAAAGAAATGGGTGGTGGATCTGAAGTGTTGGAAATTTCGTTAGGAGCAATCGAAAGAAAATTAAGTCAGGGCAAGGTAACAAGAGTTGTTTACGAGACAGAGCTCGATCAGGAGTTAACAGGAATTGAAACTCAAACAAATCGTTGGGTCGCAGCTGTGACAGTCAATTTGTCGCAATATCGGCGATTGTTTAACGATCCGAATTTACCCTATGAATTAATAGCTCTCAATGAACCAAATTTGTATTCCGAATTCGTGATGGCATGGCAGCAGCAGAATGATAGACTGCTGCAAACAGAGCTTCCTGAGGCAGAAATGACGTGGCGGCGTTTTTTTGATCGAATCTTGATGGATTCTGTCAAAGATACCATTAATGAGATCAGGTCCAAGATTCATGAAATTGAAAAAAGCATTGAATTCATAAATAACGTATTAAAGCTGAACAATTTTGAAGATCTTTTAAATGAGCAACGATATTTGAGAATTGATTGTCAAGGCTCCCAAGATGAAAGAATTCGAAGATTTCGCCGCCAGATTTCAAATATTGAAAAACTATTGGCACCACAAATTCGAAGTCAAGATGAGGGTCAAAGTCAGGTTATTATGGACACCTTGCTTCCTTTCGTAGAAGAGCTTCAAAAAGATATTCACTATCGATCGTTTGTGACGGATGTCAGAAATCATTTTGTATTTAAAGTATATTCTTTGAGGAGAGAGGCCCAAGGTGAAGATACTATTGTAGAGATTTTTACAGGTGCCAAGAAGGATGCCAAAAGTTCAGCTCAGACAACCCAATTAGCCTATGCACTGCTTGCATCCTGTTTGGCTTATCGATTTAAATTTCATGATCCGAATCTTGGAAAGGATACTCCGCGAATTTTGGTATTGGATGAATTTGGTGGTAAGTTTGACAATGAAAAGCCAAAGGACATTTTAAGACTTTTATCCAAAATGGGATTTCAATCAATCTTAGTGAGTCCTATGTCGAAGGCCGAATTGTTGGCTGAAAATATCAATCAATTGATTTTAGTTCATAAAGTTTCGGCCAGTCAGTCTAAAGCTCGATCTTTTGGAATTCAATCGCGGAGTGATTATGAACAATTGTTGCATCGGGCTCAAGGTTAAAAGGAGGCGATTTGAGTAAAGAGTTAGTTCTTTCAATTGAGGATTTGCTAGACCGGGCCGAGCGTGAGTTTTTAATTGAAGGAAGGAAGGACTTTCGTTTTCCACTTAGAAAGAAAGCTGGGATGGATGATTTTTATTCCAGATTAGAGAATGAAATCCGTGAATTGGCAGGACTTCGCATTTTAAATTTTCGATCTGTGCGTGAGGGTTTTACCTCTGTATCGAGACCTTCAGAAATTGGTTTTGACCAGGACTTCCTTCTGAAAAAACGGCCCTATCTAGGGTTTCATAAAAGAGAGCTAATGCGATTTCAGGAAATTTATTCTTCTCGCTTGGATGTCTTACAATTTGTAGGGCGAAACTTTCATGATACAGTCAAAGACCTGGGAATTTTACAGTCGAGTTTGGAGGTTCTTTTTTATCTTTTGGACCATCGAGATTCCATTGTGGGGCTTCTTCCTAGGCAAGTACCACATAACCAATCAACTAAACTTATTGGAAGAGAAAATCTCCTACTTCGGCTGTTCTCTTACTATATTAAAAAATCTGGTCTGCAATGGATCGATTTTTTTTCTTATTTTCAATTGATCGATAAACCTCCCGAGTTTCGATTTTTTGCGCCCCATTGTCAATTGCAAGGGGCGAAAATGAACCAACTTCATGGAGTTCTCGCCCCTGAATGGTCGGCTCAGTATAAATTCAGTTTTCTTAATGCCACATTGATTGTTGAGAATCTCGAAACTTTCTATTCCTTGGCTCCAAAATCTAAACAAACTCTGTTGATTTGGGGCGGCGGTTGGAGGTTGGCGCTAATTCGAGGAATTCTTTCAGAGCTCCCTCGGCCACTTTATTACTGGGGTGACATGGATAAAGAGGGCTATGAAATTTTTGCCTATCTCAAAAAATACGCTCCCGAGACCAGACCCTTGTTGATGGACCTCCAGACGCTCCAGAAATACCGCTCTATTGGCCAGCACAAAGAGCCCTATCATGGGCCCTATCGTGAGGCTTTTGAGTTACAAAATGAATATGAATTGGTTAGCCGCGAGGGTCTGCAAATCGAACAGGAAAAGCTCACTGAAGATTGGCCCATACTTTCCGACTTAAATTGAAAGTAGCCGCCGAAAACGAGCAATTCTTGGTAAGATATACCTAAAATTATAGAGCTAATGGAATAGAACTTTTTGTGAAAATTCCTTGAAAACAAAGCCTCTCACGAGTATCACAAAGCAATAAGTTTTGGAACTTTGGGAGAGGTAGATGTCGATTTTAAAGAGCATTGCGAGTCAGTTTGATCCAGAAGTCCTCAATAGGGGCGATCGCTACTTTAATTCCAATTTCGTGAAGTCTGTTTCAATCATTCGAGGGCAAGAAGCTGTCTTTCGAGTTGAGGGCACAAAGACTTATAATGTTCGATTGAGATATGACCATAATAAATTGTTGACTACTTGCACCTGTCCTGATTTTGGGCGTGGGAATCATTGCAAGCATGCTTGGGCGTCGATACTTAAAGCCGATTCCCAGAATTTTTTTGATGGTAAAACACCTATCCGCGATGTGGGCCCAATGTCTGAGAATGTACCCTCAAATCAATTAACTCTCTCCACCATTTTAAAAGGTCCAGGCAAAGAAAAAAAGGATGTTCAATCTCTCAAACAGTTACCTCTCTGGAAGAAGAAACTTGAAGTTTTGAACAAACTAGCAAGTGGGGAACTAAAGAAACAAAAGCAAATTCTTTCACCCAATGTAATGTCGACACCCCATTCAAGGTTTGGCTTTTTTGCAATCGATTCAGATTTCTCTTCGTCTGTTAGAAAATGGACATTAAAATTCTATAATCGGGAAAGAAAAAAGAATGGTGAGCTTGGAATTCTGAAACCATGTTCACTGAATCATGAGCTTATATCACTTTACAATGATGAATTGGACCAGCGTGCCTTGTGGTCCTTTTTGGGAATGCCCGCTCAAGCCAATTCCTATTATTACTATGAACAGAAAAAGGATTATGTTTTTTTACAACCCAATATGATGGATTCGATTTTACAAGAATTGAGTGATGCTAAAAAACTTCTCATAATTACGCAAAAAGCTGAAGTCCTGCCATTGAAGTTTGATAAAGCGCTCTATCGAGTTAAGCTAATTCTATCTGAAGAAAAAAGCGTATTCATTTTAAAGGCCCATCTTGCTTCTGAGGAAAATCGTGACAAGATTTATCCCATAGAACCGTCTTCCTTTTATATGATGCCTTATTTATTGTTTGGATCTGAAATGATTCGAACGGACTTTGAAAATCAGGTGGAGTGGTTTAGGCTTTTTAAAAAGGATCCTCAACTCCTTATTCCGCAAGAAGATGTTGATGGATTTTTGGATTATTACTTTAAATCTCCTCTTGCTCCAGAAATTTCATATCCTGAATCATTAAAGATAAAGACCGAAAATAATTTTAGCAAAATGAGATTAGCACTTGATTCGGATCCAGATTCAGGCGGAATTTTTGGCCAAATTCAGTTTCGTTATGGAGAAGAATTTGTAAATCATAGTGACTCTCGAAATATTCTTTTTAGTTCATCTGTGCGGACTATTTACAAGCGAAATTTAGAAAATGAAAAGAATGAAACTTCAAAGCTTCATGATATACCTGAAAATTTGGAAAACTCTGAAAATTTTGCAAATAAGTTGTCGGACAAAATTGAAATTTCTCAATCTAAACTGAGTGAAATTGTAGACAAAGCCTTCCAGCTTGGCTGGGAAGTAATAGCTTTTAAAAAACAGGTTACTAAAAGCAAAGACTTCAAAGCCATAATGACGTCAGGCGTGGATTGGTTTGATCTTTCGATAAATTTTGAATTTAGCAATGGACTCATGCTGGGGCTACCACAACTTTTAAAGAATATTAAATCTGGTCAAAGGTTTATTTCCCTGGCTGATGGCACTACTGGTTTAATTCGGGAAGAGTGGATTAAAAAATTTAGTTCTATGGCCCAAGCGGGTCGTGTTGAAGGAGATTCAATTCGGCTAACAAAGATCCAAGCCTTGTTTTATGGAGCAGAACTCTGCGTCGATAAGAATTTTAAATCGGATCGGAAATTTAAAACATTTCAAAAAATTATTGAAGACATCAACAATATCACAGAAGCAAAACTGGATCCTCGTTTTAAAGGTAAGCTGAGAGAGTATCAAAAGAGAGGGTTTTCATGGCTTTCTCTGATGACAAAGCATGAAATTGGTACGGTTCTGGCAGATGATATGGGTCTTGGTAAGACCGTTCAAATTTTAGCAACCTTATCTAAGGATCGAAAATCAAAAACTTTAATTTTAGCACCCAAAAGTCTGGTTTTTAATTGGGTTGCAGAGGCCAAAAAATTTACTCCCCATTTAAAATTTCATGATCATACAGGCTCTGATCGCATGAATCATCTTGCTGAGCTGGAATCAGCAAATGTCATTGTAACAACCTATCAAACATTTCGTATTGATGTAGACTTCTTTAAACAAAAAGAATTTGATTACTTTATTTTGGATGAGGCTCACTTCATTAAAAACTCTGAGTCTCAAGCATATATGGCTTCCAAACTTATCAAAGCCAAGAAAAAGATTGCTCTTTCGGGGACACCTGTTGAAAACTCATTGAAGGATTTATTTTCAATTCTCTCCGTTGTAACACCGGGATTAATCTCCGATGCCCTTGCAGAAAAATATTCAAATGAAATGGATCCCGAAGCGATTGGCTCTCTTTCAAAATCGTTGAGACCTTTTATTTTAAGAAGAACCAAAGATGAAGTCTTAAAGGACCTTCCTCAAAAATCACAACAAGTATTATATTGTGAATTATCTGCTTCGGAACGAAGGAAGTACAATGAGCTTAAAAATTATTATTGGAATAATTTAAGCGGAAAAATACAGAAAAAGGGTTTTCAAAAATCTAAAATTGAAATATTAGAAGCACTTTTAAGGCTAAGACAAGCTTCTTGTCATCCCGGTCTATTGAATGCGAATTTAGGACTGGATTCCTCCGCCAAATTTGATCTTTTATTTGAGCAAATTGAGAATGTTATTGCAGATGGCCATAAGGCACTCATCTTTTCTCAATTTACAAGTTTACTGGGTCTGCTTGGAAGGGCCTTAGATCAGCGTAAAATAGTCTTTGAATATCTTGATGGTAAAACCAACAATAGATCCGAACGAGTTCGAAATTTTCAGGAGAATGACAACATTCAACTTTTTTTAATAAGCTTAAAGGCCGGAGGCGTTGGTTTAAATTTAACGTCTGCTGACTATGTATTTATTCTTGATCCTTGGTGGAATCCCGCTGCTGAATCTCAAGCTATTGATCGAGTCCATCGAATTGGACAAACCAAAAAGGTTTTTGCCTATAAGCTGATTGCCAAAGACACTGTGGAAGAAAAGATCTTGGTTTTACAGGAAAGAAAAAGGGCCTTAGCTAAGGCCGTAATATCCAGCGAGAAAAGTTTAATAAAAGGTCTTCAAATGGAAGACTTGCGCGAACTATTTGAATAAGTTTTTTTTAATAATATGAAATGTGACTTTAAAATATCCCGACTCGGCGGATACTCTGAATCCATGAAATCATATACAATAATTTGCGAGACTTAATGATGTGATACCAATTCCACTTACTTCGTATCCCATCGTTGCTCGGTCGGTCGCCTGGTGCGGCCTGCAGGGAGCAGGCCTCCGCGGTTTCCTCCTTGCCGCCTTGGTCTACTTTTTAACTGAGTTTGGTATAATTTCGCGCTGGCGATAGGGATCTTTTGACTGGCTTTTGTCAAACAAACTACTTTATAAAACTATGAATTTGTTTATCAAAAAAGAGTTTCCAGGGCAGGACTAATATTTTATCCATCATGGCAGGAGTTTCTACTTCCGATATTAGAAATAAGTATGGAATATCGGGGTATTCTTCATTAAGACTTCGCAGACCTGAAAGATCTTTACTATGGATCTTCTTTTTCGCCTTTATTTCAATTGCAGCGAAGGGTTTTTGATTTTGAGAAATTATTAAATCGACCTCATTACCAGCAGAGGTTCTCCAATAGTTTAAAGTGAAATCCAATTCTTTATATTCAATCAGAGTTCGAATCTCGTTAATGATAAATTGTTCGAATCTTTTTCCGCGAATTTCTGGGCTGAGCGGGCCAGTCAGTAAACTCGACAAGGCACCCAATATACCATTATCAAAAAAATAAAATTTTGAATGTCTCGCAAGTTGTTTTTTTACGGAATGCTCCCAGGCAGGCAATTGAAATCCGATTAAGGTATCATTAAGAATTTCGAAATAACCTTTTACTGTTTTTCCAGGGATTGAGGCTTCTCTGCTAATATTTTCATAGTTTAGAACTTCAGAGGAATATTGGGCTGCTACATCTAAAAATCTGTGAAAATTTCCCAGATTTCGAACAAACCCCTCCGCAGCAATTTCTTCTTTCAAATAGGTCATCACATAAGCCAAAAGTTGCTTACGAAGAAGTTCCTTAGGAGTAAAATAGATTCCAGGGATTAATCCAAATTGAAGTGCTCTTGCCAAATTAAATTTATCTTTAAGCTCAGTGTAAGTAAAAGGGTACAAATTATAAACTAGGGATCGACCGCCAAGAAGATTCGCATGCAGCCGCTTTAATTTCCTAGCACTGGATCCAGTTAAAATGAATTGAACGGTATGTTCTTCTATTAATAAATGGACTTCATCTAACAGTCTTGGAATTTTCTGAATTTCGTCGATGAAAATTGTGCGCACCTGATTTTGCTGAATTTGAAATTTCGCTTCAGAATAAAACAATGAGGGGTGGCTGTTAAATTTTAAAAAATCCTTATTTATTAGTAGGTTAACAGTCCAACTGCTTTTGTCATGCAGATAATTACGAATTAAAGAGCTTTTTCCAGTCTGCCTCGGGCCGAACAAAAAAAATGACATATCATGCGGAATTTTGACCATTCTTTGTATCTTCATGCGAAAATTTGACCATCTTTTTCATTTGTTGTCACCTTCTTTTCCCTACATCATTTCAATTTAACCATTGTAATTTACCTTCCGCACGCCCTCAGCAAGTGCAAATCTCATTACAAAGTAGACCGAAGCGGCTAGGAGGAAGCGCGGAGGCGTGGTACCCCATGCCACATAAGATGGCGCCCTAACCAACGATGGGCTACTCAACAAATGAAATTGGTATAACTATGAGATCATTTCAGGGAGCATCTTGAGAGTGCAGGTGTGCCCTGGTCCTTTTGTTCAGCATCCCCATTCGCCTGGCGGATCCGCCTTTTTCAAGTGCTGCAATTAAACATCCAATCAGGTTCGTTCCAAGTTTGCATTGAAGCCCACATTGGCCGGGCTACCTGGGCCCCTCAAAAAAGAAATGACCCCCATCTTAAAAAAGAAGGAGGTCATTATGGCAAATCCACCACGAAACTATGGTGTGATACGGCATAATTTGACGCTGGCAATAGAGGTCTTAAGACTGGTTTTACTTGTTCTTGAGATTTTCGATCTGTTGCAGCAACTTTATTTTATTTTTTAGAGGGACGTATTTGGGTCTGTACAATACAGAACGTCATTTGGGACCAGTAAATTCAGTATATCTGCAATTGAAAAGTCCAGAATAACATTCTGGCAGCCAAACGGATAGGGCTCCGATAACTATGGGTTCATTTCAGGGAGCATATTGAGAGCGCAGGTGTGCCCCGGTCCTTTTGTTCAGCATCCCCATTCGCCTGGCGGATCCGCCTTTTTCAAGAGCTGCAATTAAACACCCAATCAGGTTCGTTCCAAGTTTGCAACCTTCTCAAATTTGTAATGCCGCCATATACTAAAGAAATCGAGATGGCGCCACTGGATGCGCACCTTTGAATCAAATAGTTCCAGGCCCAATTTCAAGCCAATCTATTTTGGTGACTGAATTTCAATACCAATGATAGGAATTGCGGACTGGAGATTACCTTATGAAAGTGGAACGAAATGGGCCTTGCTCTTGCGGCAGCGGCAAAAAATATAAAAAGTGTTGTTTGCTAACAGAACAACCTGAAGGAAGTGAGTTCTTGCGAAAGCGACTTGGAGAAATCCAAGCTGGACTCATTGATAAAATATGTTGTCATGTCAGTAAACTATATGGTCCTGAGGCCATTGACGAGGCATTTGAGGAATTTCATTTATGGGAACATGAAGATGGATTTGATCCCGACTCAAATGAACTCCCCATTTTCGTACCATTTTTTTATTATCAATGGTTTCCTGATCCAAAGTTTACGAAGTGTGAGGATGCTCCGCAAATGCCACCGGCACAGTCACTTGCTGAAACTGATAAAAAATTATCGAATGATCAAAAAAAATACCTAATAGAATGCTGTAAGACTGGGTTTAGCTTCTTTGAAGTACTAAAAGTAGAAAAGGGTAAATCATTAAAGTTAAAAGACATTCTTACTGAAGTAGTTCATGACGTACTTGAAAAAAGTGCCTCTGAAAATGTTAGAATTGGCGATCTCATTTTCGGCAAAGTCATTCATATTGAAAATATTGGCATTCTTGAGGCATGTGCTCCCATTATTATTCCACCTCAAGCAAAAATAGAAGTCCTTGATCTAAAAAAGCATATGAATAAACTAAATAAAATTGTTACTGGTGAAGTCTTGGTTAGTTTTAGTCTTGAAATTTTTGAGCTCTATCGTTTAATTTATAATCAAATCATGAATTCAAAAAACCGAATTATGGCAAATACGGATGGTCAACTCATAATTCCCCATAAACTTATCTTTGACATTGAGGATTCAAATTCAATGTTTGAGGCTTTATATCCGTTGGCCTTTAATGACAAAAAAGAAGAACTTCTGAATGAAGCAAATATTAATAAGGCAACAGGTAAAATTCAATTTGTTGAATTTCCTTGGCTTCATAAAGGAAATAAAAAGCATACAAATTGGAACAATACTGTATGGGGTCAAATTAAAATTGAAATGAATAAAATGACTGTTTGGGTCAATTCTAAAGAAAGAGCAGAGCTGTTTCAAGCAGAGCTTAAAAAACGAATTTCCTCTGGTTGGAAATTAAAATCAACACTCATTGAACCCATTGAAGCAAAACTAAAAGAATTAGATTTAAATCCTTCTAAAGAAAAGCAGCTTCAAGCAAAGAAAGAATCTGAGGATTTGATGAAACATCCTGAAGTTATTGCTAAAGTGGAGCAAATCATGAAGTCTCATTGGGACAACTGGCTTACTTCACCAATCCCTGCCCTAGATAACAAAAAACCAATTGATGCTGTCAAGTCAAAGATTGGTCGGGAGAAGCTAGAGGCATTGTTGACTCAATTTGAACGAGATGCTGAAAGAAATCCAATGGTAGGTCAAACAATTAAAACAATAGCAGAAATTAGATTACGGCTAGGGTTGTAAAATGGGCAAAATTTCAAACAGAATCATTAAGCTTTTCGAAAAAGAATTTTCTAAAATTGTTGTAGATATTGAGGATATTAAAAAAAGTAAGGCAAAAGCCCTAAAAAATATAGATGAAATTAAATCTATTGAAAGTCTTGTAAAAGAAACTGGAAGCTTAGATCAGGCCATTTATTACAATCTACAAAATTTAGTGTCTGTAATCATCGATGACCTTATTATGCTGAAACCGATGAATTCATTTTATAAGTTTTTACTGAAAGTGACCGATTTATATCAACCTGGATATCCACCTCACAGCCCCATAACAGGGTCGTATTTTAATTTATGGACCACATTTGATGTTTCTTTTGGCGATGACAATGAAACCTTAGGGACTTGTATCTATGATCTTTCTGATAGGATTCATATTGGTGAAATTCAAAAGCAAGCACTAAATAATCTTTGTAAATCAAGGATGGGAGTTTATGAAGTATTGAATTCGAAGGGGCTAAAATTTGATCTTAAAGAATTAGTTTCAAATAAAGAATATTCAGTCAAGGTGAACTCAGGATATGTTGGTCAAAGTGGGGACTTAATTTTGCTGAGAATAGTTCCTCCAATTTATGAATCCATATTCCTTTCTATGACAACGCCCTATCAACTCGAGGGCTATACCAAAACAGATTGGCTGGAATACTTTTCTAGACAAAACATTAATAACAATGAATTGGGTTTTGAAAACCGACTTCACAATCATTTTAAATTTGAAAAAGAAAAAATGTACTGGAGTGAGTTTATTTTTTATGGGTACCTTCAACATCGATCAGATGTTGTTTATTTGGCTGGTCTGCCTGATAAAGTCATGACCCAACCTCATCACGATAAATTCAATGATACTATTAGATACAGAGCTGCACTTTCAAAAGTACAACCATTACTCAAAGTTCCACCTTTTCCTACGAGCCCTGCCGAGATTTAAATGAAAATAGTTTTATGTGCTTTCAATGAATTTTTATTGGTGCTCCATGGGAGAAGGAAGTTGGTTATTGTTGAAATTATATTTTTCCATGCTTTTTTTGAAACCGTCGACTCATGCGCTCTATCACGGACCCAACAACAAGCATGAGGCCGAGTTTGAGCCAAACTCGGGACCGTAGGGAGCGTGGCCAAAAATACCTAATCAGCGAAATGGGACGTAGTGCTCCAAATAGTACGTCATGCTCCAGTGTTTCGCTTAATAAATTTTTTGCCTTAAGGCTTTCGCTAAAGTCTTTTGCTAATTCTAGGCGTCCTCTGTAAAGGGTAAGGCTGCGTCTGAAAAAACCAATACTTCGCTTTAATTGTTCAGGTAAATTTCGTTGTTTGGGTTGATAGGCGCCAACCACATTGTTTTCATGTTGCCGATAGCGAGCTAATTTTCTAAAGTCAGACCGTAAATTTCCGATACGCAAGGCATGCATTGCAATCCACTGGTCGTGGTGATAAACAATAGGCGATCTTTGAAGTGGCATAGGTAAAGCGGTATCAAGTGCTTCCCTGCGAAACATCATCCCGCAGCCGGTGATGACATTTCTAAGAAGTATATCTGAAATCCGTATGCATTGAGGTGAAAATTTATTGGCTAAATCTTTACTTAAAAAACGATTTTCCACAGACCAGCATGACTCAGCAAGTATTCTATCATGGGCATCAATCATAGAAAGATCGTGATGAATGACAGTAAGTTCTGGATCCTCATCAAAAGCGTTTACCAATAATTCTAGTTTATTAGATTCCCAAATATCATCTTGATCACAAAAGGCGACATATTTAGCATCTGGAGATATTCGGGCCAATCCAGCAGCGAAATTATTTACGGATCCAGCAGGCGTTTCAATGTGGTGAAAATAGGAAAAATTTGAATATTGCCCAATGAGCAGAGTTATTTTTTCTCTAGTTGGTAAATCTGGTGAATCATCTACCACTACGACTTGCCAATTGGTAAAAGATTGGGAAAGCAATGAGTCCAATTGCTTTTGCAAGAATAAGAAATTGGGTTTGTATGTTGCCATCACTATAGCTACCAAACCGTTTTTACCCAAGGTCAGTGTCTCCAAAGTTTCCTTTTTTTGTTGTGTGGGCTTTGTCCATAGCA
>Ga0172367_10004897_pt1 | contig 16420 bp, 12 predicted proteins | sample Lak10m_FD_114542 | JGI IMG/M metagenome (GOLD analysis project Ga0172367, IMG submission 114542) | Freshwater microbial communities from Kabuno Bay, South-Kivu, Congo - kab_022012_10m | ecosystem: Environmental > Aquatic > Freshwater > Lake | place: Democratic Republic of the Congo: South-Kivu...
GCCGTTTCCGGAGCGTCGGATCCGTGGACGATGTTCCTCTCCACGTTTTCGGCCAGGTCGGCGCGGATCGTCCCCTTGTCGGCCTTCTTCGGATCGGTGGCCCCCATCAGCTGCCGGTTGCGTGCGATGACGTTTTCTCCTTCCAGCACCATCGCCACGATCGGGCCGGACGACATGAAGTCGGTCAGCGAACCGAAGAAGGGGCGCTCCCGGTGGACGGCGTAAAACCCTTCCGCCTCCCTTTTCGAAAGGTGGAGCATCCGCATCGCGACGACGCGGATGCCCGACGCCTCGAACCTGCGGATCACCTCGCCGACGACCCCCTTGCGGACCCCGTCGGGCTTCACGATGGACAGGGTGCGCTGCTTTCCCATGTGGCGCATCAGTTCGTCCTTGCCTTGGCGAGATCGACCCCCGCCATCAACGCTTTCTTGTTCAGATCTTCCGTCCCCTTCGGAACCCGGGAGAGGACCGCCTTCTCGACCGCCTCGATGCTCACCTGCCCCGTGATGGCGGCGATGGCGCCCAGGGCTACGATGTTGGCGACGAACGCCTTACCGATCTCCTCCGACGCGGTCCGGATGATGGGGAGCCGGATCACCTTGAAAGTCCCCTTGGGGGTTTCCTTAACGAAGTCCTCGTCGACCAGCAGGGTGCCGTTCGGCTTGATGTCCTTGTAATACTTCATGCACGCCTCGGGCGTGAGCGCGAGCATCAGGTCGATCTCGGTCGCCTTCGGAAAGTCGATCGCCGAATCGGATATGATGACTTCCGACTTGGATGCCCCGCCGCGGGCCTCCGGACCGTACGACTGGCTCTGGACGGCCGTCTTCTTGTCGAAGATCGTCGCCGCCTCCGCAAAGATGACCCCGGCGAGGATCAGTCCCTGCCCGCCGGAGCCGGAAAACCGGATCTCGTATCGTCCGCTCATCCGCTTACGCCCTCCCCTCTTTCTGCTTCTTCAGCCGCTCGACCAACCCGTAGTAGGTCTCGCAATACTCGGGTTGTCCCTCCTTCTTGTAGAGAACGCCCATGGGGAGCTTCCCGACCGTCTTCTCCGGCCCCAGTTTGTCGAACGCGACGGCCGGGACGAAAGTGTCCTTCATCCAAAGGAGCATGTCCGTCGGACTCTTGAACTTGTTCCGGCGGCCGTATGTGGTGGGGCAGGCATTTATGATCTCCACCACGGAGAGCCCCTTGTGCTGCATCGCCTCGACGATCAGCTTGTCCAGTCCGGCTGCGTGGTATGCGGTACCGCGTGCGACGAAGGTCGCCCCCGCCCCCTTCGCAAGATCGGGGATGTTGAACGACGGGTCGATGTTTCCGTACGGCATGGTGGCCGCGATCTTGCCTGAGGGCGTGGTCGGAGAGTATTGGCCTCCCGTCATGCCGTAGATGTAGTTGTTGAACACGAGCAGCGTGATGTCGATGTTCCGGCGGCAGGCGTGGATGAAATGGTTCCCGCCGATCGCGGTGGCGTCGCCGTCACCGCTGACCACGATCACGCGCTTGTCCGGCTTCGCCATCTTGATCCCCGTGGCGAACGCGAGCGCACGGCCGTGCGTGGTGTGCAGAGTGTTGAAGTCGACGTAACCCGGGAGCCTGGACGCGCAGCCGATGCCGGACACCAGTGCAACATCGTCCTTGGCGATCTTCATCGTGTCGACGGCCCGCATGAGCGACTTGAAGACGATCCCGTAGGTGCACCCCGGGCACCAGATGTGTGGCAGTTTCCCGCCGCGTATGTACTGGTCGTAATTGAACGCCATCTACTTGACCTCCTTTACCTTGGCGAGAATCTGCGCCGGGTTGATCGGATCGCCGTCGACGCGGAAGATCCCCTCGACCTTGCAGCGGCCCTTCGCGCACCGCTCCACCTCGAGGATGATCTGCCCGAGCGAAAGCTCCGGAACGACGATCGCCTTGACCCGGGACGCGATTTTCGAGACCTGCTCGTCGGGGAACGGCCACATGGTCAACGGCCGGAAGAGACCCGCCTTGATCCCCTCCTTACGGGCCGCCTCGACCGCCGTTTTCGCCGAGCGACCGGAAACGCCGTAGGCGAAGATCGCCACCTCGGCGTCGTCCATGAGGGTTTCCTCGAACTTGATGATGTCCGCCCTGTTCGCTTCGACTTTCCGCATCAGCCGCTGTTCGTCGGTGTGGATCCGCGGAGAGGCGTTCACCGGGAACCCGTCGGGACCGTGGTTCAGCCCGGTCACGTGGTACCGGTACCCTTCGAAGAAGTTCGCCATCGGAGGTACGTCGCCCTTGGTGTCGTCGTAGGGAAGATACTCCGACGGCGGACAGGTCGGCTTGGTGCGGCTGATCACCGGCAGAACGCCGGGATCGGGGATCTCGATCCGCTCCCGCATGTGGCCGACGATCTCGTCGAAGGCGAGGATCACCGGTGTGCGGTACTTCTCCGAGAGGTTGAACGCCCGTACCGTCTCCGTGAAGATCTCCTGGACGTAGGCGGGGGTGAGACAGATGACCGGGTGGTCGCCGTGCGTCCCCCACTTGCACTGCATGATGTCGCTCTGGCCCGGGCCGGTCGGCACCCCGGTCGACGGACCTCCGCGCATGACGTTCAGGATCACGCACGGGACCTCGGTCAGCATGGCGAACCCCATGTTCTCCTGCTTGAGCGAGAATCCCGGGCCGGAGGTCGCCGTGAGCGCCTTCGATCCCGCCAATGACGCGCCGATCACCGCCGCCATTGCGCCGATCTCGTCTTCCATCTGCATGAACGCCCCGTTGATCTGCGGAAGGCGCTTGGACATGAATTCGGCCACCTCGGTCGACGGGGTGATCGGGTAGCCGGCGAAGAAGGTGCAACCCGCGTAGACGGCGCCTTCAGCGCACGCCTCGTTCCCCTGGAGCAGTTTGATCTTGCCCACCGTGTCTCTCCTTTTCGGTTTCCGCTCTCGCGGAACGCTATTTCTTCTCTACGAAGATGGCGAAGTCCGGGCACCGCAGTTCGCACGCCATGCAGATCGTGCACTTGTCGATGTCCACCACCTTCACCTTGAACACGTCCATCCCGAGAACCTGCGTGGGGCACAGCTTGACGCAGATCTCGCACCCCTTGCAGTACCTGGGGATGATGCTTATCTTGACCTTGGAACTCTCGGTCGCCTCGATCTTCTCCGCAGCCTGTTCCTTCGCCATCGGTTCCGTCCCTTCCTTTATTTTACTTTCAGCCCGAGACGCCGGGCGAGGGTCTTGCCCATGTCGGCCGGGGTCTCGGACACCGAGATCCCCGCCGCCTTGAACGCCTCGATCTTCTCCGCAGCCGTACCCTTGCCTCCGGAGATGATGGCTCCCGCGTGGCCCATGCGCTTCCCCTTGGGGGCGGTCTGGCCCGCCACGAAGCCTACCACCGGCTTCGTCATCTTCGCCTTTACGAATGCGGCCGCCTCTTCCTCGGCCGTGCCGCCGATCTCGCCGATCATGATGACCGCCTCGGTCTTCGGATCGGCCTGGAACGCGGAAAGGACGTCGATGAAGTTCGTCCCGTTGATCGGGTCGCCGCCGATCCCGATGCAGGTGGACTGCCCGAGACCGATCGTGGTCACCTGGTGGACCGCCTCGTAGGTCAGCGTTCCGGACTTGGAGACGATGCCGATCGACCCCGGCTTGTGGATGTAGCCGGGCATGATGCCGATCTTGCACTCCCCGGGAGTGATGACGCCGGGGCAGTTCGGGCCGACGAGCCGGGTCTTCTTCCCATCCATGAACCGCTTCGCCTTCACCATGTCGAGGATGGGAATCCCCTCGGTGATGCAGATGACGATGTCGAGCTCCGCGTCGAACGCCTCGCAGATCGCGTCGGCCGCGAACCCGGGCGGTACGTAGATGACCGACGCGTTCGCTCCGGTCGCCTTGACCGCGTCACGGACGGTGTTGAACACGGGAACGCCCTCGACCTTGGCGCCCGCCTTGCCGGGGGTCACCCCGCCGACGATCTTCGTGCCGTATTCCAGCATCTGCTGGGTGTGGAACGCCCCGACGGAGCCGGTGATCCCCTGGACGAGAACCTTGGTGTCCTTGTTGATGAAGATGCTCATGGACGCGCCCCCCTTAGTTCGCCCGGCCGGACGCGGCCAGGACGACTTTCTTAGCCGCGTCGCCCATGTCGGCCGCGGAAATTATGTTGAGCTTCGACGCCGCGAGGATCTGCTTCCCCTTCTCCACGTTGGTCCCCTCGAGCCGGACGACGAGGGGAACGGTGAGACCGAGGTTCTTCGCGGCAGCGACGACCCCCTCGGCGATCACGTCGCACTTCATGATGCCGCCGAAGATGTTGACGAGGATCGCCTTCACCTTCGCGTCGGACAGGATGATCCGGAAAGCGTTGGTCACGGCCTCCGCGGTGGCCCCGCCGCCCACGTCGAGGAAGTTGGCCGGGCTGCCGCCGCAATGCTTGATCATGTCCATCGTCGACATGGCGAGCCCGGCGCCGTTGACCATGCAGCCGATCGTGCCGTCGAGGCTGATGTAGGAGAGTCCGAACCGGGACGCCTCGGTCTCGGTGGGATCCTCCTCGTCGAAGTCGCGCAGCACCTCGATATCCTTGTGGCGGAACAGGCCGTTGCCGTCGAAGTTCATCTTGGCATCAAGGGCGATCACGTCTCCGTCCTCGGTGAGCACCAGCGGGTTGATCTCCGCGAGCGAGCAGTCCGTGTCGACGAACGCCTTGTAGAGGCCGACCATGAACTTGACCGCCTTCCCCGTGAGCTCCCCTGGGATCCCGAGGCCGAAGGCAAGCTTGCGCGCCTGGAACGGCATGAGGCCCACCGCGGGGTCGATCCATTCCTTCAGGATCTTCTCGGGCGTCTTGGCGGCGACCGTCTCGATCTCCATGCCGCCTTCCGTGGAGGCCATCATCACGACCCGGGAAGCCCCGCGGTCGATGACCATCCCGAGGTAGAGTTCCCGCTTGATTTTGCCCGCCTGCTCGACCAGGACCCGCTTCACCTTTTTCCCTTTGGGCCCGGTCTGGTGGGTCACCAGGGTCATCCCGATGATGCTCTTCGCGTTCTCGCGCGCCTCCGCGGGGGTTTTCGAAAACTTGACCCCGCCGCCCTTGCCGCGCCCCCCGGCGTGGATCTGGGCCTTCACGACGACCGCCGTGCCGAACTCTTCGGCGATGGCCTCCGCCTCCGCGGGTGTATCCGCGACCTTCCCCTTGGGGACTGCCACGCCGTACTTGGACAGGACAGCCTTGGCCTGGTACTCGTGGATGTTCATATCCCGGCTCCTCCCGGTTGGTCTGTGATCTATCCGATCCGCGGCGGGCGACGGCTTTCAGAAACCGAGCCGATCGACCGCCTCGCAAAGCACCCTGACCTCCTCAGCCGACCTCTTCAACGCCTCGGCCTCGTTCGCGGCCAGTTTGAACTTGACGACCTCCTCCACCCCGGCGGCGCCGAGCTTGGCGGGCAGGCCGACGAAGAGTCCGTCGCACCCGTCGTACTTGCCGCTCGAAAGGACCGCGCAGGGAAGGATCATCTTCTTGTCGAGCAGGATCGATTCGCACATCTGGACGACCGCGGCCGATGGGGCGTAGTACGCGGACCCCGTCTTCAGCAGGGAGACGATCTCGGCGCCGCCCTTCGCCGTCCGCTCGATGATCTGCGCCAGCCGGTCCCTGGGAATGAGGTCCTCCACCGGTATGCCGGCAACGGTGGTGTACCTGGTGGAAGGGACCATCGTGTCGCCGTGGCCGCCGAGGACGAAAGCCGTCACGTCGCGCACCGAAACGTCGAGTTCCATGGCGATGAAGGAGCGGAAACGGGCGGAGTCGAGTATCCCCGCCATGCCGATCACCTTGTTCGCCGGAAGCTTGCTGTGCTTGTAAGCCACGTAGGTCATCGCGTCGAGGGGGTTCGACACGACGATGAGCAACGCCTGCGGGGATTTCGCGACCGACTTGAGGGTCACGTCCTTGACGATCCCGGCGTTGACCTTGAGGAGGTCGTCGCGGCTCATCCCCGGCTTGCGCGCCAGCCCGGACGTTATGATGACGATGTCGGACCCGGCGGTCTCCTCGTACCCGTTGGTGCCGACGACCTTGCTGTCGAACCCGTAGACCGGGCCCGACTGCATCAGGTCGAGCGCCTTCCCCTGCGGCATCCCCTCGACGATGTCCACGAGCACGACGTCGCAGCAGTCCCTCTCGGCCAACCGCTGCGCGGCCGTCGCACCGACGTTTCCCGCGCCGACGACCGTGATCTTCTTCCGGCTCATCGCTCCCCGCTCCCGGACGGAATCAAACTGTCGAAGATGGCCATTTCTTCTCCGTCCGCAGGGAAAAATATGGGATTTTCCGGTCAAGAATGGGGGGAAGGTCCCCCCAAACCTCGCATACCGTATACAAAGACCGACTTCATGTCAAGAGGTAAGCCGGCACAGCGACAGAAGCCCGGCGGTATCGACGGACGCGCGCACAAGGTCGACGCCGCGGCGGATCTTTTCAGGCTCCCGGATGCGCAGGCGGCCGAGAAGATTCTCGAACCGATCCACCGTCGCCATCGTGTCCTCGGCCACCGCCAGCAGCGCCACGCCCTTCTCCCGCGCGCGGGCAAGGATGAGCTCGTTCGGCGCGACACCGCCGGTCAGGACCAGGCACACCGTGTCGGTCTCCAGCGCCGCAAGCTGGATATCCGTGCGGTGCCCGCCGGTGACGACCGCCTTCCGCGGGATCCCCCGGAAGACACGAAGGGCCTGCTCCACGTCCATCGCCCCCACGCAGAACCGCTCGATCATCCGGTTCCCGCAATCTTCCCCGCCGCACAGGACGGACGCGGACAGGGAGTCCGCCAGGACCCGCACGCTCACGCTCCCGAGCACGGGGTCCGAGGGTACGGCACCCAGAACGCGCACTCCCCGCGCCGAGAAGAAAGGGATCACCGTGTCCCGGACGAACTTTTCCTGCGACGCATCGATGCGGTTGAAGACGACGCCGAGGAACCGCGGCCCGAGTGCTTCGGAGGCCCACAGGACCTGGTCCATCGACTTCTCCCCCTCGAACCGGTCCACCAGGACGACGCGGCAGCCGTGGTTTACGATGAACTCCATCGGGGAGAGCCCGAGGAAGATGCCGTCGCGCAGGTTGGCCGTCCCGCCGACCAGGAGCACGTCGGAACGCGCCTCCGCGTCCAGCACCGCGGCGGAGATCCTCCCGCGCAGGCGGGGCTCCTCACCGCGCCAGGCGGCCATCACCATGTCCTGCGTGATCACGACGGGACAGACCGCCTCCGGCGGGGCGTCCAGGGCAAGCACCTCCGCGAGGAAGGACGCGTCCCCGTCCATCAGGCGTCCATCGCGCAGCACGGGGATCTTGCCCAGCGGCTTGACGTACCCGACCTTCACACCCGCTTCCTTCCATATCGTTCCCAGTGCGAGGGCGAGGAGGGTCTTCCCCGCGTATTCCGACGTCGACGCTATGTACAGTTTCATGGAGCCTCCGCGACGGTCATCCGGCAATCGATCGCCAGGATGCCTTTCCCTTTCGACATGACCAGCAACGGGTTGATGTCGAGTTCCTGGATCTCCGGGAAGTCGCACGAGAGGCGCGACACCCGCATCAACGCCTCCACGATCGCTCCCTCGTCCGCCGGCTCTCTCCCCCGGTACGCGGCAAGCAGCGGCCAGGAGCGGATCTCCCGGACCATCTCCCCGGCGTCGCTGCGTGAAACAGGCGCCACGCGGAAGGAGACGTCCTTCAGCACCTCCACGTAGATTCCGCCGAGGCCGAACATCAGGAGCGGTCCGAACTGTGGATCGCGGCTCATCCCCACGATCAGTTCCCTGCCGCCGGTGACCATCTCCTGTATCGACACTCCCGCTATCCAGGCCGACGGGGCCAACCGGCGGACGGAGGATGTTATCTCCATGAAGGCGCGGGCCACGTCTTCCTCGCCGCGAAGGTCGAGCCGCACGCCGCCCACGTCCGTCTTGTGAAGGATCTGCGGCGAGACGATCTTCATCACGACGGACCCGCTCCCCATCTCACGGTACGCCGCGACGGCGCCGTCGCTCGTCCCGGCGAATGCGTGGCGCGGGAAGGTGAACCCGTACGCCTCGAGAATCCCGCGGGACTCCTCCTCCCCGAGCGCCCTCCGCCCCGCAGCGAGCGTTTCGCTCACAATGCGCTCCGCCTTTTCCGGACGAACCGAAGGCGCCTCACCCGTCACATGCCCGGCCGCCCTGCGGATGCGGGAGTATCGAAGCATCGCGTAAAGGGTCCGCACGGCCCGTTCGGGAACCGCGTAGTTGGGTACGCCGCCTTCGCTCAAGATCCGGCGCGAAGAGGCCACCGTGGCCTCCCCCAGGAAGGAGGCGAGCACGGTCTTTCCGGAGCCGGCGAATGCGGAAACGGTCGCCCTCGCGGTCTCTTCCGGCTCCGTCATCGCCTGCGGCGTCAGCAGGACGAGGACGGCGTCGACCGACGGTTCGTCACGGAGCGCCGAAAGGACGCTCCCGTACCGGTCCGCGCGGGCGTCCCCGATTATGTCCACCGGGTTCCCGAGGCTCGACGTGGGCGGCAGGGCGGGAAAAATCCGCGCGCGAAGAGGCGCGGAGACCTCGGCGAGGGGGATGCCCAGCCGCTCGGCCGTGTCCGCCGCAAGGATCCCCGGCCCTCCCGCGTTCGTAAGGATCAGCAGCCGGTCCCCGAGTGGAAGCGGCTGCATCGCGAATCCGAGGGCAAGGTCGAACAGGTCCTCCACCGTCCCCGCCCGCAGCACCCCCCCCTGCCGAAACGCCGCCGCGTAGGCCCGGTCGGACCCGGCGAGGCTGCCGGTGTGGGAGGAGGCGGCGCGCGCGCCCGCGGCGGTGGCTCCGGCCTTCACGACGATGACGGGCTTGCGCGGCGTCACGTTCCGGGCGGCGCGCAGGAACCGGCGGCCGTCGTCGATGCTCTCGACGTACCCGAGGATGACCCGGGTCGAGGGATCGTCGGCAAGGAACTCCAGGATGTCCGACTCTGAGATGTCGGCCTTGTTCCCGAGGCTCACGAACTTGGAGAAGCCGACGTTCCGGCCGACTGCCCAGTCGAGCACCGCTGTGCACAGGGCTCCCGATTGAGAGAAGAAGGAGATGAACCCCTTGGGGGGAGTCCCGCGCGAGAACGAGGCGTTCAGCGCGAAGTGCGTGTTGATCAGACCAAGGCAGTTGGGGCCCAGCATACGGACCCCCGCGCATGCCGCCGCCTCGCGCAGGGATCGTTCGAGGGCGACTCCCGCGCCGCCGATCTCCTTGAACCCGGCGGAGATGACTATCCCCGCGCGCATCCCCTTCGCCGCGAGCCGCGGAATCCCTTCGAGTACGGCTTTGGGCGGGACGACGAAGACGCCCAGGTCGACCGGCCCCGGGATCGCTTCGATGGAGGGGTACAGCGGGCGGCCCAAAAGCTCTCCGCCGCCCGGGTTCACGCCGTATATGTTCCCGGCGAATCCGGACTGCACGAGGTTGGCGAACACCCCGTACCCGACCTTCTCGGGGTTCCTCGACGCCCCGACGACGGCGACCGATCCGGGATGGAACAGTTCGCCAGGGAGCATTGCCCCTCTCAGGCGCGAGCTACTTCTTTTCCGGCGCCGTCACACGGATGGAAAGCTCGCGCAGCTGCTTCAGGTCGACGGCGGAGGGAGCCTCCGTCATGAGACATGTGGCCTTCTGGGTCTTCGGGAAGGCGATCACGTCGCGAAGCGATTTGGCCCCCGAGAACAGCATCGCCAACCGGTCCAGCCCGAAGGCGATCCCGCCGTGCGGCGGCGCGCCGAACTCCAGCGCCTCCAGGAGGAACCCGAACTTCACCCGAGCGTCCTCCGGCCCGATGTTCAGCAGGTCGAACATCCGGGACTGGACATCCTTCCGGTGGATACGGATGCTACCGCCGCCTATCTCGGAACCGTTCAGCACCATGTCGTACGCCTTGGCGCGAACCTTCCCCGGATCGGTCGCGAGAAACGGAAGGTCCTCGTCGAGCGGCGCCGTGAACGGGTGATGCATCGCCCCCCACCGCTTCTCCTCCTTGTCCCACTCGAGCAGCGGGAAATCGGTCACCCACAGCAGGTGGTGCAGGGAGGCGTCGATCATCCCCAACTTCTCACCGAGGTGGAGGCGGAGGCGACCGAGCGAGGAGCACGCCACGTCGAACGAATCCGCCACCAGCAGGATCAGGTCGCCGGGCTTCGCGCCTGCCGCTTCCCGCAGGGAGACCAGCTGCCCGGGACGGAAGAACTTCGCGAGGGGGGATGTCAACCCCGCCTCGGTCACCTTGAACGCGGCGACGCCGGAGGCGCCGCCGATCTTCGCCACTTCCTCGAGCGCGGCGATCTCGGAACGGCTCGATTCGGCCAGGCCGGGCGCCGTGATGCCGCGGATCACGCCGCCGCGGGACGCCACCTCGGCGAAGACCCGGAAGTCGGTCGTGGAAAGCAGCGCCGTGTAGTCCGTGATCTCGAGCCCGAACCGGGTGTCGGGCTTGTCGACCCCGAACCGGTCCATAGCTTCCCGGTAGCTCATCCGCGGGATGGGGTTCGCGATCTCCTCGCCGAGGACTTCGCGGAAGACGCGGGCCATGAGGCCTTCCATCATCAGGAAGATGTCGTCCCGGTCGATGAACGACATCTCGACGTCGATCTGAGTGAACTCGGGCTGCCGGTCGGCGCGCAGGTCCTCGTCACGGAAGCACTTTACGATCTGGGCGTACCGGTCGTACCCGGCGATCATCAAGATCTGCTTGAACAGCTGCGGTGACTGGGGGAGGGCGTAGAACATCCCCGCGTTGACGCGGGACGGCACCAGGTAGTCCCGCGCCCCCTCGGGGGTGCTCTTGGTCAGCACCGGAGTCTCGACCTCGAGAAACCCGTTCTCGAAGAAGTACTCCCGCACGGAGCGGGCGAGCTTCGCGCGTTTCACGAACATCGCCTGGATCGACGGCCTCCGCAGGTCGAGGTATCGGTACTTGAGGCGGACGTTTTCGGCCACATCGGTGTCGTCCTCGAGTGAGAACGGGATCGGCTTCGATTCGTTCAGGATCGCGAGCTCGGTCGCGGACACCTCCACCTCTCCGGTCGGGAGGTTCGGATTTTCCGTCCCGGCGGGACGGCGGCGGACGACGCCGCGCACCGAAAGGACGTACTCCACCCGCAGGGCGTCGGCCTTCGCGTGCGCATCCGGGGAGGTGACGGGGTCGATCACGACCTGCGCCAGACCGTCACGGTCGCGCAGGTCGACGAAAACGAGCCCTCCGTGGTCCCGGCGCCGGTGGACCCAGCCGCACAGGACGACCTCCCTGCCGATATCCTCCGGCCGCAGCCGGCCGCAATAGACGGTTCTCTTGTGTTCAGGCAGAAACGTGTCCAACGTCAACCCTCCTTGGGTGCGCCGCGAAGGCGGCTCATCGCCTCCTCCACGGGGATCTCTTCCTGTATTCCCTTCGACATGTCCCGATAGCCCACCGCGCCCCGCCCCCGCTCTTCCTCGCCGAAAACGAGGACCACCTTCGCGCCGGAGCGGTCGGCCCGCCTGAACTGGCTTTTCATGCTCCGCCCCTCGTAGTCCATGTCGGCGCGGACGCCCGCCGCCACGAGATCCATCTTCCGCCGGAACGCCTCCGGCAGGAGCGCCGCGGACGTCGTCACCAGGAACACGTCCGCCGCCGGGGAAGCTTCGCCCTCCTCGCCGAGAAGCATCAACAGCCGCTCCACCCCGATGGCGAAGCCGATGGCGGGCACGCGCTCCCTGCAGCCCAGCAGCTGTGCGAGCCCGTCGTATCGCCCTCCGGCCGCCACGGTGTTCTGTGCGCCCATCCCGGGGATCACGAACTCGAACGTGGTGCGCCGGTAATAGTCGAGCCCGCGGACCATGCGCGGATTCCTTGAAAAAGGGACGCCGGCGGAAGAGAGGGCGTCCTCGACCGCGGCGAAGTGGTCGCGGCACGGGCCGCACAGGGAATCGAGGATCGACGGGGCGCCCGCCGTGGCGCGGACGCACCGCTCGGCCTTGCAGTCCAGCACCCGCAGAGGGTTCCGCTCCCGCCGCCGCCGGCAGTCGTCGCACAGCTCGGCGTCGCGCGCCGCGAGATACTCCGTCAACCTCGCGTGGTATGCGGGACGGCACTCCGGATCGCCGAGCGAGTTCACCTCGAGGGACAGGCCGCGCAGACCCGCCTCCGAAAGGAACCCGTGAAGGAACGCCATCGTCTCGGCGTCGGCGTACGGCGCGTCGGTGCCGAACAGCTCCGCGCCCATCTGGTGAAACTGCCGCATGCGCCCCTTCTGCGGACGCTCGTGCCGGAACATCGGGCCGATATAGAACAGGCGGACCGGCCCCTCGCCGGCGCCGGGCCGGTGGTCCAGGAACGCGCGGACCACGGACGCGGTCCCCTCGGGACGCACCGTGAGGCTCTCACCGGACCGGTCGGTGAAGGTGTACATCTCCTTCTCGACGATGTCCGTCGTCTCACCCACCGCACGCGCGAAGAGCTCGGTGCGCTCGAGCAGGGGGGTGCGGATCTCACGGAAGCCGTACCGCCCCGCGTGTGCGCGGAACGATGCCTCGAGCGCGGCCCACCGTTCGGACTCGGGGGGAAGGATGTCCTTCATCCCCCGGACGGTCGCCAATGTCATGGGACGTTCTGGGCGTGGGCCAGATAGACGACGTTCCGGGTCGATTCCTTCCCGCGGTACATCGCCTGGTCTGCGAGGTTCAGCAGGGCCTGCTTCGTGGTCGCGTGCTCCGGGAACGCGGAGATCCCTATCGAGATCGTCAACCGGATCGAGAGCCCCGCCTCCTTGACGAAAGGTTCCGCCTCTATCATCTTCCGCATCCGCTCCGCGACGATCATCGCCTCGTCCGCGTTGGTCTCGACGAGAAGGACGACGAACTCGTCCCCGCCGTAGCGAACCACGGTGTCGGAATCCCGGACGCAGGCGCGCAGGACCGCACCAACCTCCACCAGCACGCGGCTGCCGACGAGATGTCCGTGGGCGTCGTTGACCCTCTTGAAAAAATCGACGTCCATGAAGAGGACGCAGAAGAAGTTCCTATACCGCTCGGAACGCTTCATCTCGCGGTCGAGAACCACGTTGAGGTAGCGTCCGTTGTAGAGATTCGTGAGATCGTCGATGTAGATCAGGTTCTGCGCCTGCGCACCGCGCTCCGCGTTGATCAGGGCGAGGCGGGACTGCCGCTGGAAGAAGTTGAGGAGCGGAGAGTTGAGGACATCCGCGTCGGGAGTGCCGCGCAGCCCGAGCACCGCGTACACCCGGGACCCCTGGGTGAGTTCGAACGGCACCGATAGAAGGACGCGGCTCTCCTCCGGGAATTCCGCACCTTCCGTCGTGGACGCGCGCAGCGTGTCGGCGCTGATGATGGTCGGGCCCGGGCCCGGCACCGCCAACGCCTCCCCGAAGCGCCGGAGGAAAGCGCCGGGGGCGATTTCATCGACGAACCCGAGGGACGCGAGGATCGTCGACGGCCCAGCCCCCTTCACCCCCCCACGGAAAAGGATTCCGAAGGAAGCTCCCAGCGCCTCGCGGAACTTCTCGAGGATCGTGGTGGCCAGCAGCCCCATGTCCGTCGAGGTGATGACCGGGATGCAGAAGTCGAACAGTTCATCGAGCGACATCCTGCGGAGCAGGCCGTAGCCGGAAAAGAGGTATTTCTCGACGCAAGGGACGAGGGTCTCCGCGAGGGATTCCTTGAAGAGGATCTCGGAAGCGCCGCCTTTAAGGGCTTCGAGGACCGAGGGACCTTCCTTCTCACCCAGGATGAGGATCGTCGAGGTTTTCGGGGCGAGCGCGAGGAGATCTGCCACGTACGCATCGGTTCCCTGCTCCCTGGAGAATTTCCTGGCCACTATTACGGAGAAATTCTCCTTCCGGAGGGCTTCCGCGCCGCTCTTCCAGTCGGATATGATCGAGAAGTGGACGCCCTTGAGGGACGGAACCCGGATCCTCGCCTCCATGCGCCTGGCGTCGGAGGCGAGGATCAGGACGCGTTGAGCGGTCATAGACTCGCTCCGACCTTGCGAAGGGCCATCCCCCGGCGCGAATGCTTCACATCAGCCGCCAAAGACATCTCCACACCCCACTGTGAGCTGTCTGCGAAAACGACACACCCCTGCCGTCGGAACGGACCGTAAACGCTCCGTTTTCCAACAGGAAATATTGAGGCGAAGGTATCAGATTCCCCCCGTCGAAACAACGGCTATTTTGCGCGACGACCGCGTCCGGCCCGCAGAACGCAGTCCATCCCGCGGGGTCCGCCCCCGGAGATCCATGGTGGGGCAGGAATAAAACCCTTCTTTCCTCCCCTTTCTCCGGAGCCAGCCCCCATGCGGAAGGACCGCCTTCCACGTCACCCGGAAGCCACATCGACAGGATACCAAATCGAAGCTCAATAACCATCCCCCGTTCGTTCGTCTTCCCTCCCTCTGCGCGATTCGAGGGAGCCCGCACGACGACTTCGGCTCCGCCTAAACGTTCCCGTACCCCCGTCCTGACGCTCCTCACCGGCCCGTTCCAGGAGGCGACGGCCGGCCCGAACGCCTCCCGTGGAATTCCCTCCGGGATCCAGATCTCGCGGACCGGCAGCGCGGCAAGGACCGCGGCCGCGCCCCCGTAATGGTCTTCGTGTGGGTGGGTCAGCGCGAGGACGTCGATCCGCCGGATTCCACGGCCGCGCAGGAACGGAAGGACCGCGCGCTCCCCCGCGTTCCCGCGGAGGGCGCTTCCGCAGTCGATCAACATGTGTCCGCCACCTGGAAACGAAACGACGTGGGCGGCGCCTTTCCCCACGTTCAACGCCGTGAGGGAAAAATCCCGCTCCGGGAGCGCGGCGTAGGGGGCGTGAACCCCGACCAGGAAGAGCGCGGCGGACATGACTGTCGCGGGCCAAGGCCGCCTGCCTTGGCGAAGGAGCAGTATCGTCCCCGTGACGGCCGCCGCCGTGCAGAAGACCGGCCACGCGATCCCGGACGGAGGAACGGGGAAGCACCCCGCGCCGGACCCCGACAGCCGATCGAGGAGCGAAAGGGCGATCGTCAGCCCGTCCGCGGCGAGGCGAACGACCGGGGCGAGCGGATCGAGGCCGAACGCCCCCCCGACCACCGCGATGACGGCTCCGGCGACGCCCGCCGTACCGAGGATCGGCCCGAACAGGACGTTCCACAGGATCGCGCCCGAGGGGACCGCCTGGAAAAAGGCCGCGGATACCGGCAGCGTCCCGAGGAACGCGACTGTCGCGGCGACCACCACCTCCTTGACCCACCAGGCGGCCCGCGTCCGCCAATCCCCTTCTCTCTCGGCCGACGGAACGCCGTAATTCGCGATGAGGAAAAAGGTCGCGCCGTAGGACAGGAGGAAGGAGGGGGAAAAGATCTCCGTCGGCTTCGCTCCGAGCGTGAGAAGGAGCATCGCGGTCCAGGCGATCCCGGGGGCGCGAACGCCCAGCCGGCGCCAAAGGAGGACCGCGATCGTGATCATCCCCGCCGATCGGACGGCCGGCGTGGGAGCCCCGGCCAGAAAAACGTAGGCCCAGGACGCCGGCAGCGCGAGCAGCGGCGGCAGAAGGTTCAGGTCGGGAGTTCCGTGCCTCGCCCGGAACACCCATATCGCCGCCCGCAGCAGGAAGACGGTGATGATGTGGAAGATCGCCACGTTGACGCCCGATATGGCGAGCAGGTGGGCGAGGCCGGTCCGGCGCAGCAGCGTGACCAGCGGGTGGGAGTACGGCGGGACCTCGCCGGTGGCCAGCGAAAGAAGGTACAGGGAGCCGTTCGTCGTCCCGGCGACCCGCCTGACCCAATCCCCCGTTTCCCGGCGCGCGCGCGGAAACGGGTTCCTCCATCGGCCCCCTCCCGCCGCTTCCGGAAGGAAGACGACCTTCGCGGCGTCGGCGGAAAAGGCGTATTGCGCCCCCTGCGACATCGCCGACCATTCCCGCGGGATCTCTCCGGGATTTCCCATCCCGCGTACGGGGTGAAGGCGCCCGGCGGCTCGAACGCGTGCCGGAAATGAAACGGAAAGATCCGGATTCCGGATGTAGAGGAGAACGGTTCCCAGTCGGATCGAATTCGTACGGCCCGGCAGCCAAACAACCGAACCGCGCGCTGCGGCGGCCCATCCGGAATCGGTGACGCGGACCTCGTCCACGCTTCCATCGAGGATCACCTCGTTGTCGATGAACGGCGGAACGTTCGCCGGATCGACGAGCGGAACCCTTCCCGCGGTCAGCGATCCGCACAGAGCCGCGACGGCACAGGCCAGCGGTATCTCCCGGAAACGGAAGGAGGCGAGGAGAAGGGCCGCCAGGAGCAGGACCCCGGAGACGGCGACCCCGGCCGGCCCGGCGGCCAGCCCGAGGAAGAACCCGGAAAGGAACGCGAGGAGGAGCAGGTACA
>Ga0172367_10004898_pt1 | contig 16419 bp, 20 predicted proteins | sample Lak10m_FD_114542 | JGI IMG/M metagenome (GOLD analysis project Ga0172367, IMG submission 114542) | Freshwater microbial communities from Kabuno Bay, South-Kivu, Congo - kab_022012_10m | ecosystem: Environmental > Aquatic > Freshwater > Lake | place: Democratic Republic of the Congo: South-Kivu...
AAGGACCTCAGACGAGCATCACCGTCAATCATAGGATGGTGGTAGGGGCGGACACTTTTACAATCATCGGGGTCGATAACATAGCGGACGAAAACGGAGCGCATCACACCGTAATTAGATTCGGGCGGTAAACCATGGCGAGCCGAGGCAAGGCAATCAAGATGGAATTGTTCGGAGATAAAGAACTTATCAATGCTCTAAAAAAGGGCGGAGAAAAATCACCCCATGCGATTGCTCAAGCAATATGGGAAGAAGCCAATCTAATCTTTGCTAAATCTCAAGTCTTAGTCCCGGTTGATACCGGAGTTCTTCGCGGGTCAGGTGGCGTATCAGCCCCACAACAAGGACCACAGGGATATTTTGTAGATGTGTTTTATGGAGGACCTGCCGCTCCTTATGCTCTTTTTGTCCATGAGATTATTGAGAACTATCACAAACCCCCGACACAGGCTAAATATCTCGAGCAACCATTGATGGAGGCTCAAGCCGAATTACAAAGTCGGATAAAGGATAGAATTATCAGTATTATCGAGGAAGGTCATAGAGGCTAATGGCGACTATATTGGAATCAGTAGGTGACTACCTACAAAATACGGCGAGCGCTTTTGGCGCCCACGCAAGTCAAGGCACTCTTGGAACCAATCTATTTTTAGGCACCCTTCCTGATTCTCCGGATGCTTGCGTTGCCGTCTATGAAAACGCCGGAAGTTCACCCGCTTTTACTATGGGTTCCGGTGGTATCCGAGTTGATTATCCAATGCTTCAAATAATCACAAGAGCGACCCGAGAGGACTATCCAACGGCTCGCGACAAGGCAGAAACAATTCGAACTTTGCTCGCGTCGGTGCTTGAACAAACCGTCTCGAGCATACATATTATGCGTATTGAACCAATGGGTTCAGTAAATCAGTTAGGAGTAGACCCTAAGTATCGTCCACTAATCTCGGTGAATTTCCGATGTCTAGTGAGAATGTAGGGTTGGAGCCGACGGCTCCCAATGAGAGGCAAGGAGACGCTTATGGCAGAAACGCAACGACGGACGAATTCCAACGATGTTGGAAGTGCGACCGGCTCCTCTTCGAAAGCGCAACGCGCCCATGGAGTATCCGGTGTCCACGCTGTAAATCCAAAAATAAATCAGGATGATTTCTTCGCTGACTTAGATGCTTTAGTCGGAGTTGGCAGAGACCAAGGCGGATGTCAGGTCGGAGTTCTTGTCAATAGACTTGAAGAACCAATCCGTTCAAAACTTATTGACATTCTCAAGAATCCAAATGTTCAATCAGGTAAGTTATTTGAACTGATGGCAAGTTACGGAATTGTTGTATCCTCTTCCGATGTGTTACGAAGGCACAGACGAAGGCTAATCGGAAAAGATGGGTGTAAGTGTCCGCGTGAATCTTGATGATGCTTTAGATAATCTTCTCAAGACCTCCGAGATGGATTCGGTTCAAAAGGTCATGCCTCGCGACCGAAAAGCCGATTGGCTACCCGGAGTTACTTGGAGCGGTGAAGAGGGAACCGTAACCACGCAACCAATGGAGGGCGAGAACGCGCCGGATTGGTCCGGAGTTCTTCGAATGTGGGGCTTAGACCCTGAACACTTTGAGGTTGTAGAGCCGGTCCTATTCAATGTATGGGGCGACACTCTTGGAATTCTAAATCGCCAATGGAAGGGCAAAGTTATCCGCAAGGGTAAGAAGGTCAATGCCGATATAGATAATTTGATTCGAGAGATAAAGAAACACAAACCACGCCAACAAAAACAATTGACCGGAGAAGCCTCCTTAGTTGTGGTCGCCTCTGACTGGCAGGTTGGAAAAAGAGATGGCGATGGATTGAAAGGCTTGGTTAGCCGATGGCTTCAAGCGATTGAAGATGTTGAATGGCGATTGAAAGAATTGAAAAAACTTGGTAGACCGATTGATTCAATAACCGTTCTTTGCCTAGGTGATTTAGTTGAAGGATGCGATGGGCATTACGACATTCAGACCTTTACCGTTGAAGAGGATAGAAGAAATCAGGTCAAGATTGCTCGAAGGCTTTTGCGCGATGCTTTGATTCGTTGGTCCAAGTTAGTTCCTTCAATCACCGTAGCCGCGGTCGGTGGTAATCATGGCGAGAATCGGAAAAATGGAAAAGCCTTTACTACTCTCAATGACAATGATGATGTTGCTTTAGTTGAGCAAGTTGCCGAGATATTCGCCGCCAATCCTGAAGCCTACGGTCATGTTCACTTTGCTATCCCCGGGGAAGAGTTGAGTTTGACCCTTGAGGTTCATGGAAAAATCATCGGAATCAGTCACGGTCACTTAGCCCGTAACTCGGGAAGCGTTGAAGGCAAGTTGAGGAATTGGATAGCCGGTCAAGCACTAGGGCGTCAATCAATCGGTGATTGCGACATCCTTGTGACCGGTCATTATCACACTTTCAAGTTGGCAGATTGGGGAGGAGTCAAATGGCTCCAAGCCCCGGCACTAGATGGAGGGAGCGTATGGTGGCGTCAATCAACGGGGGAAGTTGCGGATGCGGGAGTTCTGACCTTCCTCGTATCGAAAACCGGAGTAAGCGACATTCAGATTCTATGAACGACCCAAGGGACCTAGCCGCTTATGCCGCTGAATTGGTTTCAGGTGACCGTCAGGAGGCTTACGGGCATCCCTTGGATAACTTCACCCGGGCTTCAAAGATATGGTCTGTAATCCTCGCCTGTGAGGTTTCTGCCGAGCAAGTTGCCCTCTGTATGGTCGGAATGAAGATAGCCCGCGAGGTCAATCAGTCCAAGCCCGATACGGTGGTCGATGGGATTGGCTACTTTCTGACCCTACAAATGATTCAAGAAGAGCGCCTCCAAAGGTTGAGTTCCCAATCCAAGCAAAAGTAAAATAATTAGTCTCCAATTAGTAATGCGATACACTTTGATTACTGTGCGCTTAGTCGCCCCATTACTGTCTGCCTCCGTGCGCTAGTCGCCCCGACGGTTATATGGGGCTACCCATGTGCCGTTAGGAGGAGGTTTAGATGACTCAATACAGAGTTCTTCAGGGTATCGATTACCCGCCAAACAAACGCGCTGAGGCAGGTCAAGTCGTATCAGATTTACCACCTCAAGCAATCAAATGGCTTCTTGAATCCGGAGTGATTGAAGATGCTAATAAGCCAACCAAAAAAGTAGAACCCGTCAAAGAAGAGCCAAAAGTAGAACCCGTTGTTGAGGTGAAAGCCGAAGAACCGGCAGAAGAACCTTTCGACCCAAACGCCAAAGATGTTGATGGCGATGGTTTTGTACAGGACGGCACTCCACATCAAAGACCAGTTGAGGAGAAATAATGCCAACATTTAGACACGGTAAAGGCGTCAATGTTTTTATCGATGAGTTTGATTTTTCAACATACTTCAATAGCGTCAGCGCTTCAACATCCGTAGACACAGCCGAGACTTCGGCTTTCGGAACAAGTGCTAAGACCTATGTGGTCGGTCATCTTGACGGGACCATAAGTTTGAGCGGAATGTTCGAAGGAACGGCTTCAACCGGTACTGACGAATTTTTCGATAATGCCCTAAGCAATGCGACCAAGGCGCTTGTACTTATCGCGCCGGAAGGTCATGGCAATGGCTATCGCGCAATCATGGCGGAAGCAGATAACACTTCATACGAAGTCTCTTCTCCGATTGGCGATATTGTCCAAGCATCCGCAGAATTCCAATCAAGTGATTCCGTTGAGCATGGAGTGATTCTTTCCTCCGGTGCGACGGTTAGCGCGACTGGAAATGGAACAGGAGTAGACCATGGAGCCGCCACTACAAACGGCGGAGCCGGATTCTTGTCGGTTCCAGTAAACACCCGCAATGGAAACATCACGGTAAAGATTCAACACTCAGCAGATAACACAACTTTTGCTGACCTTGTAACTTTTACCGTGGTTTCAAGTACAACTACAACTTCAGAAAGAATTGAAGTTGCGGCAGGTACAACAGTAAATAGATACCTACGAGTGTCCTACACAGTCGCAGGTTCGTCAGGCTCGGCTACCCCTGTGGTGGCTTTTACTAGGAGGTAAAAAATGCCTACATTTCGTCATGGTAAATCCACCGTATTCAAGGTAGACAATTCGGGTGGAACCCTTACCGACATCAGCAACACACTTACTGATGTTTCATTCCCACAATCTGTCGATACCGCTGAGACAAGCGCGTTCGGCACATCGGCTAAGACTTATGTTGTTGGTCTAACCGACGCAACAATTTCTATCAGCGGTATGTTCGACGCTACCGTAGATGCTCACCTAAATGGCATCCTCGGACAAGCCGCGACCGTATCTTTTGAGTACGGTCCTGAAGGTTCAACTTCGTCAAATGTGAAGTACACCGGCGAAGCAATCCTCACTTCTTACGAGAAGAGTGGCGCAATTGGTGACATGGTTTCTTACTCTGCTGAATTACAAGTAAGCGGAGCAGTTACCCGTGGTACCTACGCATAACAAAAAAGTAAATAACAACTGAATATGGTCGTGACCAATCTAGTGTCCAAGGAGAAAAGAATGACATCACTACGCGACAAAATCTTTGAAGCGGATGACATTACGAAAGAACTCGTAGAAGTTCCTGAATGGGGAGTTACTGTCGAGATTCGTTCAATGACAGCCGCACAAAGAGCAACACTTACCGAGGGCGTAAGTTCTGTGGATAAGGTTGATGTGTCAAATATGTACGCAAAGACTGTTATCGCAACTGTCTTTGACCCGGAAACGGGTCTGCCTGTCTTTAGCGATAAGGACCGTGAAGCAATCCTTTCAAAGAATGGCGCAGTAATTGAGCGCCTTGCTACAAAGGCTCTTGGTTCATCGGGCTTGAGCGATAAGGCGGTAGAAGAATCACAGGCGCGATTTCCTAAAGAATCCGGAGCGTAGGTTTCTTTTTGAATTAGCAGAGAAGTTAGGTAGGACGGTGGGCGAGTTGCTTTACGGAAGCGGCGCCCACCGACCACTTAGCAGTAAAGAATTGACGGAGTGGAACGCTCTTTACTTGCTCAAAGCACAAGAGCAAGAAAAGGCGGAACGCCAAGCGAAATCACGGGCTAGGAGATAACATGGCTGAATCACCAACCATGGAAGTCCGCGCCCGTGTATCCGCGGATTCAGCACAATTTGTTCAGGGCATGGACCGTGCCGCAAAGTCCACCGAACAATTTCAACAAGCGGCTCAAAAAGTAAATGGCGCCGTTACAGCACTAGGCGTAAGCGTAGGTATTGCCGCTGGCTCAATGATTGCCTTTGGCGTCAAGGCTTTGCGTTCTGCCGCTGAAGTTGAAGAATTAGATATTGCTCTAAGAGCCGTTGGAGCCTCAAGCGGACAAGGATATGAAGCACTCAAAACCGCTTCAGATACTATGCGTCAAGTCGGCATCCGTGCCGCCGTAGCGCAAAGAATGACTTTGAAATTTGCTCAATCAAATGTTGATTTGAGCGAAAGTGCGAAATTAGCCACAGTAGCACAAGATTTATCAGTAGTAAGTTCTATGTCTGCCGAATCTGCTCTTGAAAGATTGACGATGGCAGTAACCACCGGACAAAGCCGCGTTTTACGCTCGGTCGGTATTACAGATAGCGGCACAGGTGCTTACGAAAGATATGCCGCATCTATTGGTAAAGCCGCGAAAGATTTGACGATGACTGAACGCCGTCAAGCGGTGATGAATTTTGTTATGCGTGAAGGTTCAAAAGTTGCTGGTACTTACGCGATAGCCATGAAGTCTCCAGCCAAATTATTGAACGAATTTGGAGAATTGAATAAAGAATTACAAGTGGCTATGGGTGGCGCTTTATTGGCAGGTTTTGGACCTATTATCAAAGCCACTTATCGTTTCAATAAAGCCATTGTTGAATCTGTAAACGAAGGCGGTCGTTTTCATAAAATTGTGGAAGCGCTTGAGGGCGTAATTCTAAAAATAACAGAACCAATAGCGGACCTAATAGATAGATTCACAGACTTTATTGAATCTTCCGATATGGCTGGTGTCGCATCAGAAAAACTTGCCGGTCAAATGTCTATGTTATTACCGGCTGTTGCGGGCGCGACCGCAGGACTCTCCGCTTTGGCAGGGCGTGGTTTAGCAAACATGATTCCAATGTTGAGAAGTTTTACTGTGTTTATGAAACCTATTCCTATCGCTCTTGCCGCAATTGCTCTGACTTCTCCACAAGTTCAAAGCGCACTTCGTAATCTTGTTTCTGCTTTTGCTCCACTTGTCCCAATTTTGAAAACAATTGGTACTGTACTAACAACTGGGTTTGCCTATGCTATCGCTATCGTTGCTAAAGCAATAGATGGCGTTGCCGCTTTAGTACGACGATTTATTGGATTTCTTCAACGCTTCGCAACTCAAATAAAAATCGCCACGATTGCCTTTGGGGTTTTAGCAGTTGCGATTCTTGCTACAAAAATACCTATGGCAATTGCTATTGTTCAATCTAAATTATTAGCCGCTAAAAAATATCTTTTAGCAAAAGCGTCTCTTGCTCTTTCGAAGGCACAAGCAATTTTGGCAAGTTCTTTATTCTTACCAGTTCTAGCCATTGCCGCGGTCATCGCCGCAATTATTTTGTTGTATCAACACAGCGAAAGTTTCCGTGAAGGATTTACAAATGTATTCAATACTGTGGCTAAATATGTTGGCGAGGCTTTGGCTTGGGTAATCAGCGGTATCGGCAATCTCCTTATTGCTTTTGGACAAGCAATATCTCCGGCTACCTCTTTCGGTCAGACTCTCATAGGCGTTGCTCAATTTATGTATACGGCTTTCTTGACAAGCGTACAAGGAATTCTAAGAGCAATCCTTATGTTCCTCAAAGCAATCAACTTCGCCTCAAAATCGACTACCGGTTTAGGCAAAGTAGTTCGCGCCGTTCTCAACTTTATTTTCAAAGCCTTCGCAGTTGTCGTTGGCGGCATATTGAAATTTATTGGAATGTTCCTAGAGGTATTAGGAATGTTGCTCGATACCCATGGCTTAGTTGGCAAGATTATTGGAATGGTTCTTGATTTCTTGTGGAAGGCTTTTGCCACAGTTATTGGTGGAATCATCAAGTTCATTGGAATGTTTATTGAGTTCCTTGGCAATCTCCTTGATACAAATGCTTTTGTTGGAAAACTAATTGCCGGAATTATTGAGTTCGTTGGAGATGCTTTCCTTACCGTCCTAGGTTCTATCTTCAAACTTATTGGTACTTTCATTGGCTTCCTTGGAGATTTACTTGATGCGAACTCCGGCGTAGGTAAAGCAATAGCAAAGGTCCTCAATTTTATTGCGAGTGTTTATTTGACAACAGTTGAAAAGATTGCTGGATTCCTTGCCAAAGGCATTGACGCAATTATTAGTTTTGTCAAAGGTAACAGACAAGGACTAGAAACAGCATTAGATTTATTCAATAAGTTTGCTGAAGGTGTTGGTAAAGCACTAGCGGCTATACCTAATTTCTTAGCCTTTGTATTAGAAAAAATTGGTGCTTTTTTCAAAAACGCCGCTAAGGGTGTAGCAGATTTCATAACAAAAGCCGCTGACGGTTTACGCCTAATTCCAAAAGTCGGCGCACAGTTAGCCGCACCTCTTGATGCGGCGGCGGCAAAGATGTTGAGTTTTGGCAATACGGTTGAGACTACTCTTACAAATGCGGCAAAACCTTTGAGGTCTTTTGCGACATCAATAACAAATGCTACAAAACAAATTATTTCTGATACAGCATTAGATACGCTAATCAAAAAAGCCGAGGGCGCTCGCAATGCTTTGAACAAAATTAGTCAATCAGCCGGAACTCTCAAGGAACGCGAGTTTGGTACAGAGTTGCTCAATTCAATTTCTTCTACTTTGACAAAGATTAGTTCGACCTCAAATAAAATTGGCAACACAATCTTTGAGTCTGTCAAAGTTCCTATGGCTGAGGGATTGATTCAAGGTATCTCAGATGCTCTTACAAAAGTTGGCGGATTCACTAAGAAAATTGGCGAAACGGTAATTGAAGCCGGGGACATCAAGATGGGTACCGAGTTGGTACAGATGCTTTCAGATGCTTCAAAGTTTATTGGTGGAGCAGTCAAGAAAGTTGGCGAGTTCGTAACAGAGTTGAAACAGTTCGAAGTCGGCGACATCTTGATGGATGTTGTTGAGAATGTAACTGACTTTGCCATTCCAAAGATTGAATCTCTTATCAACACAATTGAGGGATTGAAGGACTTGCCAGTTGGTAAGTTCCTGATTGAGAACCTAAGCGAGAAGAGCATCCAAGCCGGAGAGAAGTTGCTTACCTTCGCCACGGCAGTCAAATCATTTACTTCAGAAAATACACTTCAGAAACTTACAGATGGTTTTGGAAACCTCGCGGATAAGTTGAAAGAGGCTCTAGGCTTCGGAGATATTCTCAAGAAGGAACAAGAGAAGATAGACGAACTTACTCGGGCTGGCGCTACCGATGACGGTGCGGCAGACGCCATTCAAAATCAGGCTGACATCATGAAGAAGATTCGTGACGCAATGGCGGCAGGTATTGAGTCAATGCGCGATGTCCTACAAGATTTACAGGATGCGGCAAAGCAGTTCGCAGATTCTCTCAAGGATACTATTCTTGGATTCGCCGGACTCAAAGGCGTTGAGTTACCCGATGGCTTTATTCCAAAGGCTAAATCACTTATTGAGAACATGCGTATGCGTCTTGATAAGAGCCAACAATTCGCTAATCAGATTACAACACTTCAAGGATTGGGATTGGATGCTAAGGCAATTCAGGACCTCGTTGAACAGGGTCCTATCAAGGGCGCCCAATTAGCCGCATCAATCCTAGGTGGCGGTGCTGAAGCAATCGCACAGATAAATGAATTACAAAAGCAGATTGGATTCACCGGAGAGTTCATCGGAGCAATGGGTTCTGAAGCCGCCTTCGGTCAAAAGATTGCGAACGCTTTCCAAAACATCAGCGAAGTTGAAGCCGAAGCCATGAGAGTTCGTGGACTTGGTGGAAATAACATCGTAATTGAACAAGGCGCTTTTGTTGTAAATGTAGACACAACCGGAATTACAGATGTCGATGAGAAGGCAGACTTGATTACTCAGAGAATCCAAGAAACCTTCGCTATTTTGGCAAAGGAGTTGGCTAACAAATAATGGCTACCTACACACTTCGCCCCAACGCTAACTGGAACAATGCCTCGGCTTTTACTATCTCCGGCGGGTCAGGTTCAGTTCATGCGGCGCTTTCAGATGACAGCGATTCGACTTACATTACTCGCACAAGTACAACAGTTCCCGCTTCGTATGAGGCTGAGTTTGGAACAACAACTCTTGGCGCGAACGAAAAAGTTCAATTTGTAAACCTTCGCGCCCGCATGACTATTGGCACTTCAGGTAATGTGAATCTATCTCTAGGAGTTATCACCGACCGCAATGGTCGCGCGGTGAGTTACTCAGTTCCTTATTTCAAGGTCAATACACTTGCCCTCACGACAGTTGATACAGCACTCAAACTAACCACGGCTCCAAACGGTCAAGCATGGTCTCAAACTCTTATCGATAATCTTGTTGTCAAATTTACAGATGATGCCGTCACAAGCGGTGACCGAGCAACACTTCGCGAGTTATACATTGATGTAGTTACAACCGCTCGACCAACAGTTACAGTCACAGCACCCAGCGGAACGGTTTCTGATACCACCTTCCCTTCGGTGACTTGGACTTATGCTGATACAGATGGTGACCCACAAAGCGCTTATGAAATCAAAGTATTTGATTCGGCAACTTATAGCGCTGGAAGTTTTAGTCCTGATACCTCTACGCCAACAGTTGAGACCGGAGTAGTTGCTTCGACTAATGACGGTCAAACTCTTGAGGCTGACCTAGCCGATGGCACTACTTATCGCGCCTATGTGCGAGTAGCACAATTACTCAACGGTTCTAATTTTTTTAGCGATTTTGCTTATAGTGAATTCAGTATCGATGTTGATGCGCCCGCTACTCCTTTGATTTCGGCTTTCTCTGATACTGAACTTGGAGCAGTTGTTGTTACAGTCTTTGGTCGTACCAATGTACTTTCAACAAACCAAGCATCTCTTGAAACAAATACAACCGGATGGGCGGCAGTTAGCAATTGCGCTATTGCTCGCTCTACGGCTCAGGCTTCAGTTGGCTCTGCCTCTCTTGAACTCACGGCAAGTAGCGCCGCAGATATGACGGCGAGTACGACCACGGCAACAAAGTTCACAGTCACCGCTAACCAAGAATTCTCGGCTATCGCAGACTTCCGGGCTAACTCAACTACACGCTCTGCCGCGGTTGGTATTCGTTATCTCAATTCAGCAGGTAGCACAATCTCGACAACCTTTGGAACTTCAATCAGTTCCACCAGTTCGGCTTGGGCAACAGCACAGGCAACAGTTGTTGCTCCTGCCACCGCGACTCATGCTCAAGTCTTTGTCAAAATAATTAGCGCCGGGTCAGGTGAGATTCATTATGTAGACAAGATTGGTTTTCATTCGGGCGATACTCCAGTATTTACTCGCGGAGGGTTTTCAAACTTTCAGTTCGATGTCGAGCGTTCAGATGACAGCGGTACTACCTTTACAACTCTTCGCAACAGTCCAGTTGATGCTGACTCGGCTCAGATTGCCGAGATTGAAGATTATGAAGTTCCTTTAGACCAAACCGTAAAGTATCGTGCGAAAGCGAGGGCTGACATCTAATGGCAACAATTTCCTCTGCCTATACAGTTACAGAACCAATTCAAGTAGATAATCCTGAAAATTGGTCGTTCACCGCACCGGAGGACCCAACAATTCGAGTTACTGATTTAGTTGTAGACCAACCACTCAATCAAGCAATTGTTGAAGCCTATGGAGTGTTCAAACCTCTTGGCGCGACTAAAACAGTTGTTGTGGCTCAATCAATCTATGGAGTTGATGGCACCTACAAAATTACAGTTCAAGGTGAAGATGCTTGGGATGAGTTGTACCCGCTTCTTACTTACCAAGGAACACTTCATGTCCATGACCCTCTCGGTCGCCAAAAGTATGTGCGCTTCGTAGATAGAAAATGGACCGAATCCGGAAACATCAATAATCTAATTCGAGTTGTTGATGTTACTTACTTTGAGGTGGATGCTCCATAATGTATGCGGTGTCCGATGATTTCAAAACGGCTATTCGGAAATCACATGTCACTAAAACCAAGATTGAAATTTATGACATGGCGAATGGTTCGATACTTAGTACGGCTTCTCCGATAGCCGGTGAAGTCACTATCGACAATCGCCGCGCTATCCGCCGTGAATGTTCTCTTGAGTTCGTTGATACCGATGGCACTCTTGTTCCAACCAATAACATAAGTTCAGTTCTTCTCCCCTATAACCGCGAAGTCAAAATCTATCGAGGCATAGAGTTCGCAGATGGCACCGAGGAATTAGTTCCTCTTGGCGTCTTTGTAATTACTTCAGTTGATATTCAAGAGTCTGCCAACGGAGTCAAGATTGCTTTGAAAGGTTCAGACCGTTCTCTGATTCTTGCCCGCGCTAAGTTTACTAATCATGAGTTGTACATTGATGAAGGTACTTCAAAGGAAGGGGCAGTAGAAAAGATTCTGAAGTATCGCTATCCAAAAGTCCAAACTATTTTCCCGGCAACAAATCAGACCACCGCACTTTTGTATCCAACTCTCGACCAGTCAAGTGACCCTTGGCGCGAGGCTCTCAAGATTGCCGAGTCCGCCTCAATGGTCTTGTACTTCGATGAAAACGGAATTGCCCGCATGAGACCAATCCCGGACCCGGACTCGGGAACTCCTCTTGCTACTTACACCGATGGAACAGACTCCGTTCTTATTCAAATCTCGCGTTCGCTCACAACCGATGATTCCTACAACGGAGTTATCTTTACCGGCGAAGGAACCAATCTAACTATTGGAGTTATCGGTGAGGCTTGGGATGATAACCCTTCATCTCCAACATATCGAAAAACTTATGGCGAAGTTCCTTTATTCAAATCTAGCCCAACAGTCCTCACGGTTGGCGAGGCACAAGAAGCGGCTAAGAATGAATTGAAGAAAGTTATCGGCGCGACTGAAAAGATTACTTGGGACCAAATCGTGAATCCGGCTCATGATGTTTATGACTTAGTGAAAGTATCGCGCTCGCCAGTTGGAGTAGATAAAGTTCTCATGCTTGATGCGCTCTCGATTCCGTTAGCGGCTACGGGTACGATGAACGCAATCGGACGCAGTAGGAGATTCTGATGGACCTTAGTTATCTCGTAAATCAAATCAAGGCATCGCCTCAAGGACTCAGACTTCGCCAAGGTAAAGTCATAACAGTCAATGCGGCGCGGACAATTGATGTTCAAATTGCCGGAGACACAAACACTTTGCCTTCAGTTCGATATGCCTCGAACTATGCGCCAAAACCGGACGACCAAGTTTGGCTTCTCAATCAAGGAGCCGACCTTCTTGCTTTCTGTATGGTGGCAGGAGCAGACCGAACTCTTGCTCCAGTTGCTTATCGAACCTCAGCGCTAACTATAACCAAAGATACAAACACTTATGTTTCTTTTCAGGCTGATGATTCAGATTCTTATGGGTGTTGGACAGTTAGCGACCCTACAAAATTGACCGCTCCTATAACTGGTCGTTATATTGCCACAGCCTCCGTTTTATGGGAAGGGCAAAATAGCGGTTATTGTGCTGTGTTTATTGAAAAGGGAACTCAAGAGATAGCCCGCACCGATGGAACTTTGTCTACAAAAGAACATGGATTCCACATGAATGTTTCTTCAGTTCCAATAACTTTGAATAAAGGCGATTATGTTCGCATGGGAGTCCACCATGACCATAATCCTGATAATGATTTGATATTGAGTGCGGGCGGAGTAGACCACACAGGATATTTCAACGCGCTTAGTCTTATCTACCTCGGTTCGTAGTGGTAGGTTAGAATTATCCCTACAAGGATTAGGAGAATCCATGGATAACAAAACTAAGGCAATGCTCGCCTCTTATGGGCGTTCATTCCTAGCGGCAGTAACCACAGCGTTCTTGATTGCGGGCGGCGACATCTTCGCTCTCGATGGTGATTCATTCAAGGCAATTTTGGCGGCAGGAATTTCTGCCGTTCTTCCTGTGGCACTTCGCGCCGCGAACCCAAACGACCCTGCTTTCGGCAAGGTCGCTGATGCGATTACCGCTTCAGCCGTAAAGAAACTGACCGAGCCAACTAAGAAGGCGGCTACCCGAAAGAAGGCGACAAAGTAATGTCAGTTGAGAAAGTCCTAGCCTCGGCGAAAGCCGAAGTTGATGCCAAGTTCAGAGAAGGCGCCAACAACGATACAAAATTCGGCAAGTGGTTTGGTATGAACAACCAACCATGGTGCGCGATGTATGTTTCATGGTGTTTCAAAGAGGCAGGACTTTCTCATCTAATCACCGCTCAATCCAAGAAAGGTTTCGCATCATGCGACATTGGATTGAAGTGGTTTGCTAAGAAGGGACAGATTGTTCCAGTCGGTCAAGCCAAGCCCGGAGATATTGCGTTCTTCCAATTCGATGATGATGCGGCGGCAGACCATGTAGGTATAGTTCAAAAAAATGACGGTAAAGGAACTCTTTGGGTATACGAAGGAAATACAAGCGGTGACAAAGCGGGCAGTCAATCAAACGGAGATGGCGCTTTCCTCAAAAAGCGTCCTTACAAACTCATCATGGGAGTTGCTCGTCCTGAGTACCCCTCAGATGTTCCAGCGGCTAAGTCGGCAGATGAAGCCCGAGCGAAATATACTCAGAAATAATGAGCGAAGAGTTCCCAACGCTAGGCGAAGTCATGCGCCGACTCGATGAACTGACTATCGAGGTCAAGCAGATGAATCTAAATATCTCACAGACTTATCTCCGCAAAGATGTCTATGAGTCCGATACTGAAAGAATCAGTCAAGCGATGGGACACATAACTGACCGCCTCGAGCGAATGGAGTCCCGCTCTGAGTGGGTAGTCCGAACAGTTGGCGCATTATTTATTGCCACCGTTGTCGGTGCCTCGGTATATGTTGGGCAGATTATCGGGTTGTAAGGCTTGACAATCTAAACCCGGGTTGTGTATCCTCTCCCGATAAGAGAGGAGTTCGATATGACCGAACCAATAGCAGTACCAGTCGATGAGTTCGAAGTAGAGCAAGAACCGGCTCGCGAACCATTTACAATCGATGATGATTCAAAGGCTGATTGGGCTATGCGAAAACTCGCATCCATCCGCCGTAAGCAAGCCGAAAACCAAGCCATCCATGACCGAGAGTTACAGAGAGTCCAAGAATGGCTTCTGAAGGTCAATACAGCCCTTGAGAGAGACGCTGAATGGTTTGAGGCTAACCTCCGCCCTTACGCGCTCCTACAACGCTCTGAGGGTCGTAAATCGGTAGTTCTGCCCCACGGCACAATCAAGACCACAGCCGGTCGCGCCAAGGTCGAGATTGAGAACGAAGAGACCTTCCTGAAGTGGGCTAAAGAATCTGCCCCTGAATTACTCCGTATCAAAACCGAGATTGATAAAAAGAATCTCAATGCTTTGATTACTGAGGAAAATAAAGTAATATCAACCCAAGGTGAAATCGTGCCATCGGTCAGAGTTATACCTGCCGAAGCATCGGTGTCATTCGTAATCGCAGACTAGAGAGGAAGTCATGAGTACAGCACCACTAACTATCGCTCAAGCATTGAACGAAGTTATGAAAGCCGTTGGCGGCATCGCAAAGAAAGACCGCAATCAAGCGCAGGGATTCAATTTCCGTGGCATTGATTCAGTTGTCAATGCGGTATCACCGCAACTTCAAAAGTACGGAGTCATAGTTGTTCCGGCAGTTGAAGATTATTCATACGACACAGTTGAGATAGGTCGTAACCGAACCGCGATGGGACATGTCAAAGTCAAAGTTCGATACACATTCGTTGGACCAAGTGGCGATGCTATTGCCGCGACAGTCGTAGGAGAAGCGATGGACTCAGGCGATAAGGCAACAGCCAAAGCCATGTCAGTTGCTTTCCGTACCGCGCTTCTTCAAGCGCTATGTTTACCAACAGATGAACCGGACCCGGATGCGACTTCCTATGAGCGTTCGAGTGCCGATGATGTTCTTTCCCCGGGAGCAGTCCTTATGAAGATTGCTCAGTCCACAACTCTTGACGCGCTCGCTTCAGTAGGTGCGTACTTGGCTCAATCGAAAGACAAGTACAGCGCGGAACAAATGGACCAGTTCCGAGATAAATTTACTGAGAAGCGTAGTCAGTTGAATGTTTCAAAAGAGGGTGGTTGGGAGACAACCATCGCAACCGAGGGGACAAAGAATGAAACTCAATCTCAATCACCCGGAGTTACCGTATAACGGCAGTTCCGGTCACAGCGGTACAGATACTTCAAAGGCTCGGGCGGTCTCATCGGACCGCTCGGGTAAGACAGCACTTCGCCAAGCGCAAGCGCTGAATCTTTTAGCGGAGAGAACTTTCTATGGAATCACTTGGAAAGAATTATCTGAGATAACCGGACTTCATCACGGAACGGCTTCGGGTGTACTCTCCGTTCTCCACAAAGTCGGACGCATTGCGCGACTTAGAGAATCGCGTAATGGTTGTAAAGTCTATGTGGACTTGAGATGTATCAATGACAGGCAGATAGAAATACAGGGGCGAAAGAAATCTTGTCCCCATTGCGGAGGTAATTTGTGAGCATCAAGTGGATGACAAAGGTTTGGTCGGACTCGCCGTATGACAAGACCCGACTAATCCTCCACTTGGCGCTGGCAGATATGGCTCACGATGATGGAAAGTTTTTCGCATCCCAAACTCACCTCGCGAAGAAGGCGAGATGTACAACGCATTATGTCCGCGAAGTCATCAATGAACTTATTGCCGGAGGTTGGATTGTGATTGTGAAGAAGGGAAATTCAAGGGGTCAAGCAACGGTCTATCAGTTGCTTATTCCTGAAGAACTCCCTAAATCAGATAGGGAGTCAGAATCAGAACTCCCTAACTCAGATACCCCCAACTCCCAAACTCTGACCCTTGAACTCCCTAACTCTACTTCACACCACTCATCCTATACATCCGTCCTATCTACAACAGGCGAGACGGCTATCGCCGTTCGCCCGGAGTTCGAAGAAGCGGCAAAGAGATGGTGGGAAAAACAGGCAGTCAAACCTCTAGGAGCAAACGCTTGGTTCGCTCTTTTGAAAGTTTGTGAAGCCGCAGAGAAACGCGGATACAAGAAGGAACAAATGGAACGCGCTTTAGATTATATTGGCACAGTTCCATCAATGAGACAGATGGATTTAGTTCTCCGAGGAGTCGGAGTTCGCACGAAGCATGAGCAAGGCGCTCGAAAAGCGATAGAGATAGCGGAGAAGTTTAGA
>Ga0172367_10004899_pt1 | contig 16416 bp, 10 predicted proteins | sample Lak10m_FD_114542 | JGI IMG/M metagenome (GOLD analysis project Ga0172367, IMG submission 114542) | Freshwater microbial communities from Kabuno Bay, South-Kivu, Congo - kab_022012_10m | ecosystem: Environmental > Aquatic > Freshwater > Lake | place: Democratic Republic of the Congo: South-Kivu...
TATGCCACTTCACTCAACAATTTAGCCAATTTATACAATGATATGGGAAATTACGCTAAAGCTGAGCCACTCTATTTGGAGGCTTTAAAAATTCGCAAGGCAGCATTGGGTGAAAATAATACAACTTATGCATCCTCGCTTAACAACTTGGCAGGGTTATATAAAGCAATGGGTAACTATGTAAAAGCTGAACCACTTTATTTGGAGGCCTTGAAGATATACAAAGTCGCATTGGGTGAAAATCATTCTGATTATGCCACCACGATAAATAATTTGGCTGTTTTGTATCGCTATATGGGTAATTACATGAAAGCTGAACCACTCTATTTGAAGGCTTTAAAAATTCGTAAAGTCGCATTGGGTGAAAATCATCCTAATTATGCATCATCGCTGAACAACTTGGCTATTATGTATAGTGATATTGGTAATTATGTAAAAGCAGAACCTCTCTATTTGGAGGCTCTGAAAATCATTAAAGTTGCATTCGGTGAAAATCATACAACATATGCCTCCAATCTGAACAACTTAGCAGGGTTATATCAAGAAATTGGTAATTATTCCAAAGCTGAAGCTTTCTATGTAGATGCCTTGAAAATTCGCAAAGTCGCATTGGGTGAAAATCATATTGATTATGCTATTTCGCTAAACAACCTGGCAGCAATATACAGCAAAATGGGTAATTATGTAAAAGCTGAACCACTCTTTTTGGAAGCGCTCAAAATTACGGAAGCAGCATTGGGTGAAAACCATCCTGATTATGCACTTTCGCTAAGCAACTTGGCTGTTTTGTATCGCGATATGGGCAATTATGTAAAAGCTGAACCACTTTATTTAGAGGTCTTGAAAATTCGCAAAGTTGCATTGGGTGAGAACCATCCTGATTATGCGATTTCGCTAAGCAACTTGGCTCTTTTGTATAGCGATATGGGTAATTATGTAAAAGCTGAACCTCTCTATTTGGAAGCGCTCAAAATTACGAAAGCAGCATTGGGTGAAAATCATAGAACTTATGCCACCTTGCTTAACAACTTGGCTCTTTTATATAGCAACACAGGTAAATATATAATGGCTGAAACACTCTATTTGGAGGCTTTAAAAATTTTCAAAGCGGCATTGGGTGAAAACCAACCTGATTATGCTCTTTCGCTAAACAACTTGGCTCTTTTGTATAGCGATATGGGTAATTTTTTAAAAGCTGAGCCACTTTATTTGGAGGCGATGAAAATCAATAAGTTTACTTTGGGAGAAAATCATCCTAATATTGCCACCTCACTTGATAATTTGGCTGTATTTTATTGTTCAATGAAAAATTATCCCAAAGCCGAACCCCTTTACCTTCAATCCTATACTATTACAAAAAACAACGCCCAAACAGCATTTGAATTCCTTTCTGAAAAAGAACGTGAATTGTATTGGGATAAAAAGAAAACAAAATTCAATACTCACTACCACTCTTTCGCCTATTCTTATCAAATCCAAAAACCATCCATTTCAACCTTTGCCTACGACAACGCCCTGTTTACAAAAAGCCTATTGCTCAATACTTCCTTACAAATCCAAAATGCAGTATTGCAGAGTGGTGATACGGTATTGATAAATACATGGGAAAATCTAAAAGGTTTGAAGCATCAAATAAACACACTTCAAAGCAAACCATTAGCTATGCAAGGAGTTTTGCCTATAATGGAAGTACAAGCAGATAGCTTAGATAAAGAGCTTACGCAGAAATCACAACTTTACAAACAAAGTCAGTCAGATATGCAGGTAAAATGGACTGATATTCAAAAGAATCTGAAACCCAACGAAGCTGCCATTGAGTTTATAAGTTTCAATTATTTCAACAAGCATTACACCGATAGTACCATGTATTGTGCTCTGGTACTCAAAAAGGACAGTAAATATCCTGAAATGATTCCACTGTTTGAAGAAAAACAGTTGGATAGTTTATTTGTAAAAAGCAATACTGATATTAACCAACTTTATACCTACCGGCTAACAAATCTTCGGAAAGATACGGTTGAAAGTACGCTGACTTACGGTTCTAAACTGTACAACTTAGTTTGGAAGCCCTTAGAAGCCAGTCTGAAAGATATCAAAACAGTATATTACGCTCCATCAGGCAAATTAAATCAAGTGGCTTCTGCGGCTATTCCGGTAGATTCTACTTCTTTGCTTTCTGATAAATACAACTTGCACCAGGTTACCAGTACTCGGCAAGTTATAAAGAACTCAAATACAACAAACAAGCTACAAGAGGCAGCTTTGTTTGGTGGCATTCAGTATGAGTTGGACAACAAGCAAATGGCACAGGTTCAAACTGCTAATACAACAACAAACTATCGCTCTGTATTTGTTGCCGACAGCACCCAGCGTTCCAATTCTTTTAATTATTTGAAAGGAACCGATGACGAAGTAAAAGGCATTGCCAATGAGTTCAGCAATAAAGGACTTACCGACCAACTCTATACCGGAGCTATTGCTAGCGAAGCGGCATTCAAAAAACTCAGTGGAACGAATACGGATATTATCCACATTGCCACGCATGGTTTTTACCTGCCGGTAGAAGAAACCAAACGTGAAGAGTTCCGGTTTATGGGTTTTGACAATGAGCGTAGAAATGTGGTGGTAAAAAATCCTTTGTTGCGGTCGGGGCTGGTAATGGCCGGTGCTAACCGTGCGTGGCGTGGTGATAGCATTCCTCAAAACTGGGAAGATGGTATTCTCACCGCCCACGAAATATCCCAAATCAACCTCACCAATACCGAACTCGTGGTACTTTCGGCTTGCGAAACAGGCTTAGGCGATAATGGTGGCAGCGAGGGCGTATTTGGCTTACAGCGGGCATTCAAAATGGCCGGCGTACAAACACTAATAATGAGTCTGTGGAAAGTGCCTGATACTCAAACTTCACAACTAATGCAAAGTTTCTACAAATATTGGCTGAGTGGTATGACCAAACACGATGCTTTCCAAAAAGCACAAAATGAAGTACGGGCAGCAAATCCAAATCCATATTTTTGGGCTGCATTTGTAATGGTGGATTAGAAAAAGAAATTAGCCATTACAAAAGTTGTATTTTGCAATGGCTAATCGATATAATTAATATCATTTTTCAATAAACTCTTGTACTTGTTTAGCAGTCAAACTTGTAGCTTGTTCCCGTTGAGAAATAACTATTTTTTTTGCATTCATTCTGCCAAGCCAATCTTCCCAATAGGTTTTTAAAATTTCCAAATCAAAACCCTTTCCCGTTTTTCTTTCATTCATTTCGCAAACCATAATTTCAGTATTGGTTAAATCAACATCTACAGCTGGTATCGCTAATCCATTAGTTGTAATCACATCTAAAATATTGCCGTTGGTTACAGATTGATATAGCTGTTTCTGGAAACCATATATTTTCGTATCGGCTGGTTTATTCTCTGCTTCCAAATAACCGTCAGTTATAATAATAACTTTATTTACGTAGGTGTCAAAAAAAGTTGATTTTTTCAAATGCTTCGCCAAATACCTCCGAAAGTAAAACCGATAGTCTGCTCCCAATGGTTTAGCTTTAGCCGAATCATACATTTCTTTTATACTCTTACTGAACAAAGTGTCTTTATCAGGTGTAAAAAACAATCTGTTACTTTTTCCCTTATGAGTCGAAAGGTCAAATTGTAGGTTGTTGGCCACGATGCCAAACTGTCCTTTTGCCTGATCAATATCAGTTACATCTACTATTAATCTATCTTTGGAATCTTGTTTCAGTTTCGAAAAACTCTCAAATGATTTCCATACTGCATTTAACACAAAAATATCATTTTCAATCTGATGTGGATTATTCACGTCATCAGTTATTCGCCTTGATAAGTCAGGTATAACAATCACATTTATACTTGTAGGTGCTGGTGGTAACCATTCATTACATGCTGCAATTTGTATTTCATCGAGTTGTAAACCCGATAATTTGGTTCTGATTACTTTCAAAAAATCTTCATCTTGAAATAAATCAGCTTTGTATTTGTACCAAACTGTTTCAATGTCTTTTTTGCTAAAGCAAGTTTCAAGCTCTTTAATAGCTTTATTTTGAGTAGAAGGGCGCATCAGTAAGGCAATAAATAGGCCGAAAAATGCTAAAAAGAATATTAATAAGTAAATTGGCTTTTTATTCGTTTTCATCTGTTTGTTTATTTAAGTTCTAATATTTTATTAATTAAGCGATTGTATTTTTTGGCTTAGCCAATTCTCTTGTAATCTAAATGATTCGGCAATTAACACCTCAGCTTCATTTGTATCGAAATTGTTGTGCGTATAACTTTGCCATCCTCCCATAAATTGTCCTACTGACCCTTTTAATGAAGCGATATTGATAGGCATAACTCCATTTTCGTAACCTATAATATCTTTTTCCTTTTCTTGTATTTTGTTTTCAATGTTGGTTCGGTCACTTTCTAATTGTTGAATTTTTGCGATAATAGCAGTCAACTCAGTATGTTTCTTTTCAATTTTTGCTTTTAATATTTCAAGCATCAATTTTATTCGTTGGCTAAGGGGTTTAAGGTAGGCGTGCCCTAAAACATAGTGAAGTAAAAATCCCCAAATAACATAGACGGCAAAACCGAGTATTAATACCAAATAAAAATTAATATCCGTAAATACCATCGAAAACTGCCAAAAACTATCTGTAGTTCCTGCATTAAACTCATTGGTATGTACACCCTGCGATATTTTATAGCCAATAAAAGAATCGGCAATAAGCGTAAGAAACAAAAGGCCAATAATTAATGCATATTGTTTGGGCTTATTTTCAGCAGCAAGTTTCTTGTTCATTTCAAGCGAATTATGAATTAAGAAACCAAGTCCCAGAAAAATGACCGGAAACAAAATAATCAATGCAATAACTCCACCGCCTTTATTCATTGCATCCGTAAATACATTTGGATTAATAAAACCCAAGCTACCCGGCTTAACACCATAAAATGCTGAATAGCCTGATGCTGAATAAAATACAAATAAGTACAGTGTTAGCAATAAGGTTATAAAAGCACCAATTACAAATGAATTTGTGTCCTCTACTTCAACACCTCTATTTTTAATCTCAACTTTCTCAATAGCCAATTCTTCAATTTCCTTTTCTTTTTCTTCCTTGTTGCGTTTATGCAACATCAATTGAGCAACGATATCATTTTTCATTATTTTTTCTTGCTGAACTTCGGCCTTCAGTTTCGAAATACGTTCTTTTAACCCTTGTTCATCTAACTTTTGCTCGTCCAAAAAACGATTATAAACCAGATTTAATGAACTTTCAATTGCATTGGGATTTGATTTTGCATGCTGTGCCGACCGAAATCCAAGTTGGTGATTCGTGATTTTAGCACTATTAACTGCAATTTGAGATTGTAATGTTTGTGTTTGATTTTCCATTTGTTTACTTTTTAATTGTCAATTACTGATTGATTGGTTGTTCTCGTATAAATCAATATCTGTGAAAGTCAAAAAAAGTAACCGGATAAATCAGATATTTTTTGTTTTGGGTATTTTGGCATTCTAATATGAATAAATTATTTTTCTGTGGCTAAAAATGAATTTTAAAATAATGCAGTATATTTGTGCTTTGAATCAAATCATTAACCTTAACTACGAATAACAACATTAGTCAAACAACTTTTTATGAACTCAATACGATTACTATACATATTTCTGATTCTGATATTTTCAGCTAATATATTGGCTCAAAATACAGAAGCTAATAAGCAGTTTTTAGAAGCTGCTAAAGCCGGAAATATTGAAGAAGTTGAGAAGTGGATAAGTAAAGGGGCGGATGTTAATTGTAAAGATTCTTTGGGTATTTCTGCTTTGCATTATGCTGCAAGAGTTGCTAAATTAGAAATTGCTGGTTTACTGCTAAATAAAGGGGCTAAAACTGACATCTTGGATGCCAGCAGTAAAACGCCTTTAATGTATGCTGCTTATAATGGTAATTTGCGTATTTGTCATTTGTTGTATATTAGTGGTGCTAATTTATCAATAGAAGACGAGGATGGATTTTCAGCAAAAAATTATGCTCAAACAAAAGGTTTCTTACGTGTTTTTGAATTTCTAATAAATCCTAAAAGTTACAACAAAGAACCTACATGTAATGAATTATTAATTACGGCTTACCACTACTATAAAAAGGAAAACTACCCTGAAGCAATTCTATATGGGCAAATGGCAAAAGATAAGGCTGAAATTGAGCTTACATCAAATCATATTTACAAAGCAACAATCTACAATTTCTTAGGAGTAGCCTACTCAAATACAGGGAAAAATCTTTTAGCTGAACCACTCTACATTCAAGCGTTAGGAATACGAAAAGCAGTTTTAGGAGAAAAAGATCCTTTATATGCAACTTCGTTATGTAATTTGGCTGGATTATATGAAAGTATTGGCAATTATGCAAAAGCTGAAACTTTATATCTTGAATCAAAGAAAATTCGAGCAGAGGTATTGGGATTAAATCATCCTGAATATACATCGTCATTAATTGGATTAGCTGGATTATATAAGAATATGGGCTTTAATTTAAGATCAAAAGCCATTTATGAAGAAGTAAGAAAAATTCAGCAGTTAGCATTAGGAGAAGTTAATATAGAATATGCAACAACATTAAATAACATTGCCGAATTATATAGAAGTTTGAGTGAATTTCAAAAGGCTGAGCCATTTTATTTGGAATCTATTAATATAATAGAGGATAAATTAGGCAAAGAAAACTCTTCATATGTAAGTATTTTGAATAACATGGGATTATTGTACGCAAATATGGGTGATTACCAAAAAGCAGAGCAATTATATTTAGAGTCTATTAAAATCCAAAAAAAAATAAATGGAATAAATCATCTACTGTATGATGCATCAACATTGAATAATTTAGCTGAGCTTTACAGATCTCTAGGTAACATTCAAAAAGCTAAATCACTTTACTTAGAAGCAATAAGAATTCAAAAATCAAATATGGGTGAAAAAAATCCAGATTATCTAATCACACTTAATAATTTGGCGTTGTGTTATGAAAACACTGAAGAATATCAAAAAGCAGAACAAATATTAATTCACATTATGAATATCAGGTTAGCTATAACAGGGAAGAACAATCCTGATTATGCGTCTACATTACATAATCTTGCTGGTATATATAATTCAATTGGAAATTACACAAAAGCAGAATTACTTTATAATGAATCTCTGGAATTATGGAGAAATTTACATGGAGAAAATGATCTGAGTTTTTCCTTTGCATTAAATAATTTAGCTGGCTTGAATCGAAGTATTGGAAATTATCAAAAGGCGGAAGTATTATATCAACAGTCTATAAAAATAAGAAAAAAAGTTTTTGGAGATAAGCATCATATATATATATCATCTTTAAACGGGTTGGCATGGTTATACGTCATAATGGGTGAGTATTTAAAATCTGAACCTTTAAATTTATACATATGCGAAAATAACAAAAAAGATTTGAATTTGAAATTCAATTTTTTATCTGAGAATGAACGTTTATTGTATTGGGGAAAATTTAAATCTCTTTTTAATCTTTACCCTTCATTTGTTTATTCTTACTATCCCCAAAAACCATCCATTTCAACCTTTGCCTACGACAACGCCCTGTTTACAAAAAGCCTATTGCTCAATACTTCCTTACAAATCCAAAACGCAGTATTGCAAAGTGGAGATATAGCATTGATAAACACTTGGGAAAATTTACGAGGGTTGAAAAGGATGATAAACGTATTACAATCCAAGCCATTAGCGCAGCAAGGTGATTTAGCCATAATGGAAGCCCAGGCCGATAGTTTGGATAAAGTACTTACGCAGAAGTCGCAATTGTACAAACATAGTCAGGAAGATATGCAGGTAAAATGGACGGACGTTCAGAAAAACCTGAAACCCAACGAAGCAGCCATTGAATTTATCAGTTTCAATTATTTCAATAAGCATTATACCGACAGCACCCTATATTGTGCATTGGTATTGAAGAAAGATAGTAAATATCCAGAAATGATAGCACTGTTTGAAGAAAAACAGTTGGATAGTTTATTTGTAAAAAGTGTAACTGATGTAAACCAACTATACAACTACCGGTTAACCAATCTGCGGAAAGAAATGGTTGAAAGCACATTAAATTACGGATCAAATCTATACAACTTAATTTGGAAGCCTTTAGAAGCCAGTCTGAAAGATATCAAAACAGTGTATTATGCTCCATCAGGTAAATTAAATCAAGTGTCTTTTGCAGCCATTCCCGTAGATAGTACGGTATTACTTTCAGATAAATACAACTTACACCAGGTTACCAGCACTCGGCAAGTAATAAAGAATTCAAATGCCGCAAACAAGTTACAAGAGGCAGCTTTGTTTGGTGGCATAAAGTATGAGTTGGACGATAAACAATTGGCTCAGGTACAAACTGCTTATACAACAACAAACTATCGCTCAGTATTTGTAAGCGACAGTACACAGCGGTCAAATACATTCACTTACCTCAAAGGAACCGACGACGAAGTAAAAGGCATTGCCAATGAGTTCAGTAAAAAAGGACTTACCGACCAACTCTATACCGGAGCTGTTGCCAGCGAAGCTGCATTTAAAAAACTCAATGGAACAAATACAGATATAATCCACATTGCTACGCATGGTTTTTATCTGCCGGTAGAAGTAACTAAACGCGAAGAGTTCCGGTTTATGGGTTTTGACAATGAGCGTAGAAATGTGGTGGTAAAAAACCCCTTGTTGCGGTCTGGTTTAGTAATGGCCGGAGCAAACCGTGCCTGGCGTGGCGATAGCATTCCCGAAAATTGGGAAGATGGCATTCTTACAGCCCACGAAATATCACAAATCAACCTCACCAATACCGAACTCGTGGTACTTTCGGCTTGCGAAACAGGCTTAGGCGATAATGGTGGTAGCGAGGGCGTCTTTGGTTTACAACGTGCATTCAAAATGGCAGGGGTACAAACATTGATAATGAGTCTGTGGAAAGTGCCAGATACTCAAACTTCACAACTAATGCAAAGCTTCTACAAATATTGGCTAGGTGGAATGACCAAACACGATGCCTTCAAAAAAGCCCAAAACGAAGTACGAACAGCAAATCCCAATCCGTATTATTGGGCTGCATTTGTAATGGTGGATTAAGCACTTGATTATTAACAATGTAAAACGTCAGAATATTTTCCTGGCGTTTTTTTTGTTTCTAATTGGTTACTTTTTCATACTATTGAAGATATATAAGAAAACAACATTATAAACTTTTTAAACTTCAAGTATTATGTTAGCATTAGCAATCATCATTTATGTAATTGTATTTTTTTTAGGTGGTCCACTCTGGCCGATTGAATTGGTTTTTGGCAAAGCAGGTTTGTTAGGTATAATCTTAGGATTAGGTTGGTGGATATTGCTTTTTGGAGGATTGAATAATTAAACATTATGTTATCGTTCCCAATTACAACCTTTATTGAAACTTTCGATGTTATATTGAATAAAAATATGTGTATGTTGATGGACAAGTACAAGCCAATATTGTGTATAATGAATGGAGCGTTGATCTAATAACATGAAAAACAAAATAAAGCATTTTTCTATAACAATACTGTTGTTGCTAGTGCTCTTATTAATTGCAGTTTTTGTGCTGTATTTAAAATACCCCGAAGCTATTCGTCATCCTCGTAATACTATAGCCTATATTTATAGTGTTTTAGCAGGGGGTGCTATCAATGATAGTCATGGCGTTTATGTGCATGATAAGTATGCACTGCATTTAGATGCTGCAGAGCGATATGGATTGAAGCCAATTAAAACACGAAAGGAATTAAAACAGCATATCGAAAAAGGATATCTGATAAAAGTGCGCGACAATAACGGATATCTGTTAAGTCCGATTATGCAAAGTGACAGGGTACTAACCAAGTCGGCATACGAGGCTTTGCAAGCAATAGGCGAGCGTTTTGCTCAGGAGGCAAGAGAAGAAAGCTATTTTACAGTTTCGTCGTTAACACGCACGGTAGCCTATCAGAAACGATTAGCAAAATCAAATGAGGCTGCAACCAAAGGAATCAGTTCGCATAATTACGGTTGTTCGTTTGATATTTCGTATGCTCGGTTTAATGGCATGAATAAGAAAAACAAAGAGTTGCAAAAAATACTCGAAGGTATTTTATTGGATATGCGTAAAGAGGGAAAAATACTATTGATTGCCGAAAGAGGTGGTAAATGCTATCATATTACAGCACTTAAAAATTTTAAAATTAAACAAACATTTAAAAACAACTTGCTATATGAATAACACAATTGAAGATATAAACGAGAAAGCCTTATACATTCTAAAATTGAACGAAGAAGGCCGCTTTGAAACAGGTTTCTTTAAAATTAATGACGATTTAATCAATGAACTTGAAGTCGAAAAACTATATAAATTCATTGATACTGAATATCCAACAGAAAATGAAGATGCATTAAAACTGCAAGAAGAAAAACAGGAAGCAGTAATTGAATTATTCAAAATAATTTACGAAAAGTATGAATACCTTTACAGTCACAGAAGTTATTGTTCACGTCAAGCATTAACATCATCATATTGTGAGTTTAAACGAATTTTAAGTCCAGATGATGTAAAAAAAACAGATAGTTTTGAGCGTGATGAATTACGCATTAGTTTACCGTTTGTTAATACATGGGCTAAAAATTATATCAATCAATTTCTTTATTCATACTTTCTTGAACAAGCCTATAATGAATGTATGGCTGTTCCGGCTATAAAAGTCTTTTCTCATAGAAAAGTAGGCTGGAAAGGATTTGAATACAAATTAAACGATATAATGTCAGTAGATATATCTACCAATTTCAGCTTTGGTAGTGCTTCCTATTTTGTACTTACATTAATTTATGATGATATTTTAATTATACCATACTCAAGATTAGTTATTTATTATTTTGCAAAAACGAGTCAGTTAATTAGACATACTATTGAATGTAACGTTGATGATAGGTCTTGGTCTTATGCTTTAAATTTTATTAAAGATGCATGTAATGAATTAATAGACAATGGTGCCAATAGTTTTATTGCAAAATATATGATTGTTGAGTGCGAGAAGCTTACTGAAATTCTTCCTTCATTTTTAGAACAAAATGAGTTTTATCTTTCTGATAATTTTAGAAGTTACACTGGCGTTGAAATTAAATCGAATACTCATACTTTAAACAATATTGATTTAATGATTTTCAGAGGAGAAAAAATTGCTGGAGCGGTAAACTACACTGAGAATATTAAAAAGATGAACAAGCTTTTCCCTACTGACAAGTACATCAATACAATAAATGAATGTTGCAAGAAAATAAAACCAATGTTGTACGATGAAATTATAAAACAGGATGGCGTTCTAATTGAACTAAACCAAAAATACAATTACCTAAATGAAATACTAGAGAAATGTAATGAAGAATTAGTCCCAATTGATGTTAAAATTGTAGAGTTTAATAAAATCAAAGAAGAAAAACGTGATCAAATCTTTAACTCACCTGTTGAAAATAAAGAGGGGCATTATAAATACTCTACTATAATTATGGATTTAGTTGATGAGTATATGAAGGCAAATTATGTAGACTACGACATAACAAATGAAATCAAATCTAAATTAGATAAACATCGTTTAGATACAGATAATGAAATAAATAAAGTTTATAGAGAAAAATACAAATTACAAAATGACATTGCTACTCTTAACAAGCACAATGATAGAATATCTTCATATTTAAATAATTTATGATTTAGTAATTGCAACAAAGCGCACAACATTATATTATCAAAAAAAATGAAACCAATTAAATTTGTAATAGCCTTAGTTATAGCAATCATTTTAATATCGTGTGTTGATAAAAAATCAGCTAATATCCCGGGTTTAATTTTGGGGACAAATCCCAAAGATTTGAAAATTGTTGTACAACCAATTAAAGGCTTGCCAAAGGCAACTACTAACTACATTGTAGCTGATTTGAAAAAAGTATTTGCTAATGTTCAAGTTAATCCACCAATTGAACTTCCAAAAAGCACGCTTAACGAAGCAAAGACAAGACATAGAGCAATTCTGATACTTGACTATTTAAAGAAATTTTCCAACAACGGAGCAATCGTTATCGGTTTAACAAACAAAGATATAAGCGCTACCAAAGGCAAAATCAACGATTGGGGTGTAATGGGACTAAGTTATCGTTCTGGAATTACATGTGTTGCTTCTATTTACAGACTAAAAGGAAAGAATCGATTGGAGAAATTTACAAAAGTTGCCATTCACGAATTAGGACATACTCAAGGTCTACCGCACTGTGTTAATAGAAAATGTTTAATGCGTAGTGCTCAGGGTAAAGACAGGTTTAATGAAGTATCAACCTTTTGTACTGATTGTAAGAGCTTTTTGCAGAAAAAAGGTTGGGTTATCTGAAATAAAAAATCCAAAATCACACAAAATCCAAAAATATAATTTTGGACTGTATTTATATTTAAAGATTAAGAAAATCAAATTATTTTTCAAATAAAAAAGTTATGACATTATTGTTTATAAAATATTATTAGCATCAATGATATTATTTCAAATATTATTATTATTTTTACAAATATTATTAACAAAATCAAATTAATCCGTATGAAAAAAGTATTATTTCTAACAGCGTTGAGCACGCTAATTATTTGTGCTTCATGTACAAAAAAAGCTGAAACTTCCGAAGAAAAAGAAGTTCTTAAAAATGGAGTTAGTCAACCACTGAATGAGCTTAGGCTTGCCGGAGAGTTGGCAAAGTATGGCTATGCCAACAACTCGGCTATAGCGCTTATTCAAGCTGCTGAGATGATTAATGCTAGTCAGCCAAGATCATTAGAAACTAAAGAAACTAAGGAGGGTGAAAAAAAGGCAGATGTAGGTGAAAAAACAAGCAAAGTTTCATTGGAGGTATCTACCTTAATCGCAGACGCAAAAGCTTTAGCTGGCGAAGATGCTAAAATCTTAGCTATAATAGAAGGTGTTGAGCAAGAAATTGCTGCTCCAACAAGAGGTCGAACAGCTGGTCCTGGAAGAGCTTCACGTAAAGTATGGGGAGAAAGTTACATAACTGATTATGTGACTTTTGATGGTGGATATCTTGCCGAGGTTGGTGTAATTGGCGATGGCGATACAGATTTAGATTTATACGTATATGATGAAAATGGCAACGCGATAGAGTCTGATACTGATTATTCGGGAGATTGTTATGTTTCTTGGGTACCACGCAGAACAGGAACTTTTATTATTAAAGTTTTAAATAGAGGTAAGGTTTACAACAATTACATATTAGTAACAAACTAAGACTGATTGTAATTTTAAAAAATGCGACTTTCAATTATTTGATTGTCGCATTTTTTGTATCTATAAGGTTACATTTTTAATGTTTGGCAGATATATTTTTGAAATGACAAACAATTTAAAAATTTACAATTATGAGAAGCCTATTATTTTCTTTTATGTTGATATTAATTACAACAGTATCTTACAGTCAGAGTTTAAATTTTACAGAAGGTAAAAATGCATTAAACGATGGCGATTTGGATTTGGCATTGGAGTACTTTACAAAAGATATTTCAAACAATCCAAACAGTCCTCTTACTTATTTGTATCGCGCTTGGGCATACTATGGAAAATCCGAAAATGCCAAAGTGTTGAAAGATGTAAATGTCGGTTTAAAATGTGTTACTACTAAAGACAAGCAGCTTGTAGCTGCTCTTTACGAGATGCGGGCAAAAGCTTATGTTGAACTCGAAGAACCTGAAAAAGCAATAGCTGATTATACAACGGCAATCAAAACAGATGGTTCAGATCCTGACTTCTACATTGGACGAGCACAATTATATTTTGATAAAAAAATGTATGATAAAGCCGATGCCGATTTTGTTAGTATTTTGAGATTTGATGAAACTAATGCAGCAGCCCATGCAGGATTAGCCCGTAACCTTATAGCTCAAAATAAATATACTGAAGCTGACAAGTTACTATCAAAGTTGATAAAACTGCATCCAAAATATGACGTGGCTTATTATTATAGTGCTAAAAATGCGTTCAATCAGAAAAAATTTGATGAAGCAATCGAATTAAGCTTTATGGCATTTGTTTTGGATGACGAAGATACGAATAATAGAAATCTCTTCATTGAATATTCAGAAAAGAATTATGCTTATGCATTGTCAAAAATCACCAATAAAGTAAGTGAAGATCCAAGTAATTACTTTTGGATATTCTATAAAGGCATTCTGCAAGAAAATAAAGAGGATTATAGCGAAGCTGCTAGAACGTTTACTATTGCTAAAAACTTAATGACAGAATCAAATGTGTCAATTTGTTCACATCGTGCAAACTGTTACCGGAATATTGGATTACAAGAGTTGGCTATTGCCGATTACGATGAAGTGTTGCGTATAGATTCAACACGTGCTTTCGATTACGCATTTAGAGGTGATTCTAAACGGCTACTAGGTAGATATTTAGAGGCAGTAAATGATTATACAAAAGCAATTGATTTAGAACCTCGGGTTCAATGGTTTTATTATCGTAGAGGTTGGGTAAATGAAGAGTTTCTTAAAAATAATACAGCTGGTTTACGTGACTACAATAAAGCTATTGAAATAGACAAGGATTATGCATATACTTATATACACAGGGGACGCTTCTACAAAAATATTATGAGTGACGTACAAAAAGCAATATCTGATTTTGAAACAATATTGAAATTAGATACCGAAATTAAAAATGGTGGGAATTGTAGGCAATATGCATTATTGGAACTTGGCAGACTGCAAGAAGCAATAAATTGGTTAAATAAAATATTGGACAAATACCCAAACGAAGGCAATTATTACGATGCAAGTTGTTTATATTCACTTATGAAAAAGCCTGTTGAATCAATAAAACACTTAAAATTAGCTTTCGAAAATGGCTATAAGGATATATCACATTTGAATAATGATGATGATTTAGATTTTGTGCGGAATTATCCTGAATTTAAAGAATTGGTTGCTAAATGGAAAAAGGTTATTGATGCAGAAATTCAAAGAGTTTTACCAATCGAAGAAAACGTACCAACTACCTCAGAAGAACATTCTTCTGATCAGACTGTAGTTATTCCTATGCTTAATTATTCAGGTGGTACTTACGAAGTGGCTTGTAAGATAAATAACTTACCATTGAACTTCGTATTTGACACCGGTGCAAGCGATATTTCTATTTCTCAGACTGAAGTACAGTTTATGCTAAAAAATAAATTTCTAAACAAAACGGATATTCGAGGTAATCAATCATTTATTGATGCAACTGGCAATGTATCCGTAGGAACAAAAATACTACTACGAAAGGTTCAGATTGGGAATATTGAGTTAAATAATGTTGAGGCTTCGGTTGTTCACAACAGAAATGCACCCCTTCTGTTTGGACAAAGTGCACTTGGTAAATATGCTAAAATTCTGATAGATAATCAGAATAAAACAATTACGCTGAGCCAAAAAAAATAAAATAGAAAAATTATACGTTCATGAAAAAACATCTAAAATTACTTATTCTTTACTTTAAAAGAATATTTATTTTGTCGCTCAACAGAAAGAAACAAGATATGATTGCATGGAAGCAATTAAAACAGTTGCACGCCGATTCTGGTTGGAAAAGTGGCATTTATGAAAGTGAGAAGCAAATTGTAACATCTTTTGATATCGGAAATACAGAAGCAGTTAAATTTGGGTACTCCATTGAAAATAGAGAATTCCATTGTAGGTTAAATATTGTTGAAAATTATTTAGTAGAAATGACTACCGATTTATTTATATTAGCTGCTCATTTCAACAATTTGCTCAATAAAGGAAAAGTGGAGATAGATGTAGCCGACCGCATTGTGTCCTACAATTATCGGTGCGACTTATTAGTGCCCTTGCTTTACTCTGGCGAGTTTTTCGATAGAATGCTTATGCATCATAGTACTTCAAAAGATATTTATTGGGCTTTTACAAAACTTATTAATGACAATGAAGAACCTGCAATAATCATCGCTGACTTATTGAATAAAATCAAAGGTGAAGAAATTAAATAAAAACATCAGTTCTTTTGACCAAAATGTTTAAGCAATTAAAGGGTCAGGGGAATATATGTGATAAACATATAACACAACTTTTCCGATTGATCCATCAAACTTGCCTGTAATTTGCCTGTAGGCAAAAGAAAAGCCCTCGTAAAATTCTGATAATCAGATTAATACGAGGGCTTAAAAGTACCCAGAGCCGGGATCGAACCGGCATGGAAGTGAATCCACTGGTGTTTGAGACCAGCGCGTCTACCAATTCCGCCATCTGGGCGTTTAGTAGTACAAAAGTAAGTAATTTTTTGAAACTGA
>Ga0172367_10004904_pt1 | contig 16405 bp, 25 predicted proteins | sample Lak10m_FD_114542 | JGI IMG/M metagenome (GOLD analysis project Ga0172367, IMG submission 114542) | Freshwater microbial communities from Kabuno Bay, South-Kivu, Congo - kab_022012_10m | ecosystem: Environmental > Aquatic > Freshwater > Lake | place: Democratic Republic of the Congo: South-Kivu...
CATGAACTTATGAGCAAGATATATTAGATTTAAATCACCAGTTCTTTTTTGTATGTACTTTCCAGAACCAATTGATATAAAATCTTCAGGATAATCTTTATCAAATCTAAAATTTAATCTGGGAATACCTTTCTTAGTATCAATCAATGATATACCTTCATTATTCATAATTTGTAAAAATCTCTATATTTAATTGACTTTTTCTTGGATTCATACAAATCTTTTCTGTATTTTTGTATCCAGTCAACCATATCCTTAGCTCTAGGATTAATACTCAATACTTTAATTACATCTTCAATTGTTCTTGGTGTAAACTTATTTATTATACCAATAAATTCTGGGTCTGGTAATGTTTTTTGACCTTGAAATATACCAGGATTATACTTGGCATTATACATTTTTATTGAATTATATAATATATCAGTATAATTTGTATCTTGTAATTGATTTGAATGTCTTTTAAGTATATCATATGGATTGAATCTATCACCGTCTCTTCTAATCAAAGAATCTTTAATAATGTTATCCATATTAGCTATATCATTATCTTTTAACGCTTCTTTAGCCAAATCAAAATAAGTGTCAACAGAATATTCAGTATCACTTATTAAGTTTTCAATGTTTCTTTTATCCAAATACGGATGAAAACTATCATCATCTACACCTTGACTACTAATACATGCATTCCATAATTGTCTTAAAAATTCATTCCAATTACCCATTTCAATTTCATCCGAAAATTGTTTTGTCATCATTTCATCAAATTCATCACGGTCAATATCAGTATTAATATTTAAATACTCAAGGGTAGAATCAAACAACTGTTTCAAGATAATATCTCTACCGTCATCTTGAAATCTTTCATACGCCATGTTATAATATCTTTCATGTTGTCTTTCATAGATATCATCATCATTCATATAATTGATAATATCATCAATCAAATCTTCTGGTAAATTTTTTAAATAATTTAATTCTTCTGTGTGTGATAACAGTCTATCATTTGTATCCCAAAGTTTTACAAATCTTCCTATTTGTCTTACTTTTTCCTCTTTATTACCTTCAACTCTCCACAATTCACTATGTGCATTACCAACTATAGCAACTTTAAATAATTGATCATCTGGTTTTTTAGTTCGGTCCTTAATCATTATGATAGTGTTTTCATGATAATAATCATTCCAGTAATTATCATTGCTGGTACTTATACACCAACCGGTACCGCCACCAAAATATTTACTTGCAGCATGTGTATGTGGTACAACAACCAACCATCTTTTATCATCTTTAATTGTATGACTACTAGATTTAATTATAGCCATCTTACCCATTTGTACTTCTTTACTTCTCTTTTGTAAGAATTGTAAAAAAGTCATGTAATCTTTAAAACTATACAAATCTGTTGAAGTACCTACTTTATTGAAGATTTCTAGGTTCTTAAACAAATCTTCCTCATTGATGTCTGGTTCTGTATTTAATATCTTACCAATCCACATTAAGTTTTTGTGATTTTTGCTGGTATCTCTATTGATAATCTTTTTAAGATAATCACTGTTGAATTTATGACTCAATAATTTGTTGAAATCATCAACTCTGCTTTCAATCAAAATGTGTTCAAACAATGTCATATGTTTATAAATATACAAATTATTGGGTTAGTATTACTTATTTTTTGCAGCTTTAACCCACGCATCAACAGCTTGTTGTTTTATATCATCGCCAGATACTTTAGGCATTGGAACTCTTTCACGCTTTGGTTCATTTTCTTTGGATGTAAAATAATTAAATTGAATTTTGCCTGGTAATCTTGTTGCTACTAATGTTTCACCATATATACTATCCAACTTAATTTGATTTCTACTTTTAGCTATACGAGGTAATAATAAGAAATAAGATATCCACTTCAATACTTTATGTGCCATATCTGAACCAAGATATCTAAATTCAATTGTTCTGTGTTCACTGAATGCAGCAATGTTTGTACCATGATTACGGTCAAAAAATGCCATTAATTCTTTTACTTGTGGATTTGTTAAAACAAATGATTTAGGCATAACATTACCTGTATCTTTTGTTTTATTAATATAATCGTGTATTTTATTAAAAATGTTATTTACGAGACTTCTTCTAAATTTGGCATATGAATTAAAATCTCTATCAACACTAACTTCATTTTTAATTGCGTCTTCATCAACCAATGTACTCATTGCCAATACATCAAACATATCAAAATCTCTGGGTACGCCAATATGAATATGCATACCAGTCTTATCACTTGTTGCTTGGTCACTTACCCAATTACCTATTTTAGCTATAACATCAAAGTCATGTCCGGTTTGACTCATGTGTCTACTTCTTATTTCAACATTTGGTCCATCTTCACCAACTGCCCATGTGGTACTATCTGGTTTATCATCTTTTCTTACATTTTCCCCAAGTCTATCTATAAAATTATAAGCGGCGTCAATTGAACTTTCCATATCTCTAATTTGATATTCATCTTCACTGATATAATCTGTCCAACTGTTGCCTCTAATTACTAAACTTATAAAATCATCTACATAATCATCCATATTTCTTCTTGACCAATATGAATGTTCATTTTCTACTTCACTTCTTTTTTCATCATACTCATTATATGCAGTATTATATTCTTCTTCTGTGGAGTAATCATCAATTTTTGGTTCTTTAACATTATCATCAAATGTATCTACACTCATTGGTCCATAAGATTCATCATAATCACTAATATTATCAATTGTTCCTCTTCTTGACCAATAAGTTGCAGCACTATTTCTTTGATTTTCTAACCAGTCGTAATAATCGTTAGTAAAACCACCGTCTTCAGACATACCAAATTTATTATGTAATTTATTAGCAATATTATCTTTGGAGATATATTCTGTTTCAATGACTGGTTCAAATTCAAATTCTACGCCAAAAGTATAATCTGCTAATTCTTCATACTTCTTTCGCATTTCATGTTCAATATCAACAGATTTACCAAATGGTACTGCTTCAAGTAATATTTCTTTGATTAATGATTTTAATTCTTCAACAGTCATACAGTATAAATATGACGTTCAATAATTAAATAATATAAAATAAACCTCTGGAATTGTATACAACAGTTTTAATCTTGGTGTCATTTATTTTATTAATACCAAGTCTATCTATAACTTGAAATGGGTCTGGGTGTTGGTTTATAGGAGCGGACATTACTCTATCTTTTATTTTATAGACATCCAAATCAGTATTAACTATACTGGGATGATATTGTCTTACTAAAGGCATCATTTTCATATTGGTTTATTTGTTGGTTCTGCTTTTTTAACTCTACTGGATGGAAATGCTTTATTGCCAAAATCATTGCCGTGTAAACTATAAAGATGCATTATTACACCGTGTTTAACAACTACATCACCCAAATCATTTACTAATACATACGATGGTCTATCATATTTTAACATTACTGCTGAGCTAACTAGTAAATGATTACTTTCACCCGCATCCATTACTCTTTGAGCATAATTGATGCCGTCACCACTTATATTTAAATTACCATTGATATCTTCCATAGGAATTACAGGTCCACAATGTACACCCATTCTCATTTGTAAATCCGGTCTATCTTTTACTGCTTTTGCAATAGCTATTGCACAATTCATTGCATCTTCTAAATAAGTAAAGAATCCCATAACCATACCATCTCCTGTGGGTAATATAATTAATTTTTCCAAAGCATTAGCTGTTTTATATTGCATTGTACTTTTAATTAGTACCCCTAAATCTTTACAAGCTTTCTTTTGTTCTTCTGTCGTTTTTTTACTATAAGCTACTATATCCATAAAGAATATATAACCTTCTTGTTCAACATCTAATTGTAATCGACTAGATTTTACCTCAACGTCAACTTTTTCAACCTTTCTGACAATTTGTTTGATAGGTTTTGGTGTTTCAATCTTTTTAACTTCTGTTTTGGTTTCTTCTACTACTGGAATATTCTTTAATTTCAAGAAATCTTTCCAGTTAATTTTTTTGGTAGGTGCATCTTTCTTTTTTGGTTCTTTTGCGGTTTGCTCTGCTTCTAATTTCTTTATTTTAGCTTCTTCTTTTTCACGTTTTTCAATAAATTTTGCTATTTGTTTTTTAATTTCGTCTGTAATATAAATGGTAACATCTTTACCTGGTCCTCCAGTGTCGTGTTTCTTCTTTCTTTGAGCGCCTTTGGATTGTAAATATGCTTGCATTTCAACATTACCAGTTTTAAATGCCAAATCCAACGGAGCGATATTACCTTTAAAATCTGCACCATTAACATTTGCACCTAAATGTAATAAAAATTCAACCATATCAATATCATTCGCATTAACTGCATAATGTAATGGCATCCAACCATTTTTTTCATCTCTACCATTAACTCTACCATCTTTATCGAAGAATTCTTGTACACCCTCAAAATCACCAGTTTCTGCACAAAAATGAATACTTACACCACCTGCGGATTTAGCACCGTAATTATTCAATATTTTAACAATTTCACCTCTATTTGTGTTGGATAGTACATCAATTGGGTTATTTTTACCCAAAAAGTCTTTTTTATTTACATCTGCACCTCTAATTATCAAATATTCAACCAAGTGTTTTTGACCATAATTTACAGCATAATGTAATGCGGTCCAACCTTTATTAGCGTCAACTTCATTGATATCACTACCTTTATTCAACATTTCCTCAATAGAAAGTATATCCCCATTCTTTGCAGCTAAATGAAAACTACTACCACTACTATATTTGGCACCTCTTTGTTGTAATACTTCAACAATAGGTTTAAATCCTTTTTGTTCAGCTACGTCCAGTGCAGTATTTTTACTGGTCCAATCTTTAGAATTAGCATCTGCACCGTGATTTAATAACAATCTTACTATTTCTATCTGGTTTTCTTCTACTGCAATCACTATTGGCGGATTGCCAGTATCATCATCTCTTTGATTTACGTCTACTTTTTCTTTTTCTATACAATTGTAAACGTTATCATATAAACCTCTACGTATATGTGTAAAAATGTTAACAGCCATATTTTATTTCCTTAGTGTTATAATTGACGTAATAACAATAACAACTTAACTGAAATAAAACGTGTCAATTGTGTTTATATAAATAGATTATAAAAGTAAAAACCGCTTAAGTTTCCTTAAGCGGTTAAACAATGAATAATGAACTATGAACCAAAATTAATCAATCTTACTTTTACCAGTCTTTATTAAGTGGTTAGCAGCTTGTTGTGCCAACCTCAAATCTTTTGCGACTTGTTTATTACCTCTCTTTTCCGCATCAGCGGCTCTTCTGGCCAATTGAACTGCGTCAAATGAAGTCAATCTATCTTTTGGTGGTGCTACCTTTGCCAAGTTCTTCTTAACTGGTTTCTTTATCAATTTCTTTACTGGTGCGGATTTCTTATCTGGTTCAGCAGCTTTAGGAGCGGCTTTAGGAGCTTGCTTTTTGTGTTTTTTTTCTTGTAATTCGGTTTGAACTTCACAAACACATTCTCTTATCAATGATTTTAATTGTTCTTTTGTCATATTACATATAAATATAAGCAATATACCTAACCAATTAATTTTTTATTAATTATTTTGACAGGGTGTCCCCCACCCCCCTCTTTTTAGAAAATAACCCCCAATAAAATTAATTATTGGAGGTCTTGTATTACTTAGATAAGTCTAAATGTTTGATTGCCTTTTCCTACAATCTTACCACTTTTATCCACGGTGGTATTTGATTTGGTGTAGTATGACCCTTTATAATTATTATTTCGATCACTAATCCTTGTACCATGACAAGTCTTATCTACATAACCAACCACATTCATCTTACCGTCTTTAATTATTTCTCTACTCATATGTTTTATTTTACTTTATCCATCAACGGATGATATTGCACTTTACGCCGACTATACTGTTTCTGACTCGCTGAAATAGGTTCACACACAAACAACTCATTATTAAATTTAACCAAAACACAATCATAATTGAAATTAAACAGAATGTTTTCAATATTAATTTTGATATCATCCTTGTTATCAATCGCAATTACAGTTTCATTAGTTTCCAGAGTGTTCGTTACAACATTCCGGTGATTATTAAACCTAATAGGAAGCAGATTAGCAATCATATTTATTGTATGTTAATTGTTATTCCAGAGAAAAATCACCATCATTAAGACTATCCAGATTGGTCAACCGCAAATTGACTCGTTGACGCATTCGTTCTTCAATATCAACACCGTTAGCAAAGAAGAATCGTTGAATAACAGGAGTCTTACCATTTGCACGAAAACATCTGCCTAATGATTGAAGAGTGTTAATAGCACTGTAACTAGGATTAATCAACGTATGACGAGGATAATTACCGTTCAAATCATGGAGACTAACACTAGCAGCACCAGACTGGATGGTTGCCAAACAAATACGTTTAGTATCCGATTGAAACAGTGCAATTTCGTTATCACGTTGCTTTTGTGACTGTCCACCAACAATAGTAGCAATTTTACCAGCATACTTGGAATTGTCCAGTCGTTTGATAATCGCTTCCATGGTTTCACGAAAGTTAATAAAGACGACAGGACTAATACCTTCCGCATACATATCTTCAATCCAATTCACCATAGCAGGAACCTTAAGAAGTTCACTGTTACGACGAGCTTTCATCATAATAGCAAAATGGTGTTCCTTATAGTATTGAGAACTTTCATCCAGCTGTGCCAATTCGTACTCCATTTCGTTGTAAACCGATTGAAGTTTAGCAGTATTGGTACCAATATCAAAACCATCCGCAATAACTTGATTATCTGGAAAGATATCACCAAAGTCCTTACGATTCATACGATTTGCACAATTCAAAACATTGAACAGAGTGTTATGAATACGAGTCATACCTTCCTTACACTTGGCAAGATCAGCATCCCAACTAGCAAAACCAAAACGGTTAAAACTAACACCGTTATTCTTACAGAAGTCAAAGAAACCATAACCACTATGCAACAGAGTGGCATAACCAAAAGCCTTCATTTCTGTAACATTGGTAGCAGCACTAGCACTAAGCATCAACAATTTGTGACCTGCATTCTTAAGTGCAACAAGACACTCACCGGACAGACTCTTTTGACCCTTAGCCTTATGCACTTCATCCAGAATAACAAGACTGTTGTGGGGAAACTTAACATTAAGACCTTCGGACTTCCACCAGTTTTTACGATTACGATAAACAGGCATATCGTAAGTATAATACTCTGTATTACCACGAACCAACTTTTCAAAGGTAATAACAATAGGATTATCCAAACCAAAACTCTTAAGAGTATCAAACCAGTTCTTTTGAACACTCTTAGGACAAATCACGACAACACTAGAACCATAGTTCTTAGCAATCCATGAAGCACAATAGGTCTTACCAGTACCAGTCGGTGACGCATCAAAGGCAAATCCGTTGAGGTGAAGGCTATTGAGAAGTTTAAGAGAGTGGTCCTTTTGGGGTTCCAGAAGACCGTCAAAGTTCAAATTCATCGTGAAGACAGTATAGGGCAAAATGGTGTCTGGGTCAAGCCCTTGGTGAAAATTTTTTCAATCCCTCTTGTTAGACTTTTCTCGGATGATGGTTATAATTGTAATCATCAACTTATTGAAGAATACACTGATAATAGTGACTATAAGCAGATAAATAAACAGTGCGGTAAATACAAATATACAGTAGTTTAGTATACTTTCAGAAATAAATTTTAGTAGTTCAATCATATAAATAAAAGGGGGTTTATGAAAAGATAGGATTACCCCGAACCTATTGGTAGAATAAGATTACTTGAGATTCTTATCAAGAAGGTTAAACAGACAAATCATTTCCGGTGCATTTTCCAGAATAACTTCACGGGCTTCCTTAACATCATCAAACTTAAATGTAAAAGCAGGTCGGCCACTCTTAGTCTTAACATGATTACGATTATAACTTGCAGTCAACTTGGTATCATGAGCAAGGTCTGGCAGTCGGACGGTATATTCACGACGAACCACACAAGGAGCAGCACCAGCAGTTGCGGCAGCCAACAGTGTTGAAGTGGACTTATTCACCTTAACACCGGCGATATTATTGAGAATCTCAATAACCTTAGTATACTCAACACCCTTGGGGAAATAGGTGATAGTAGCAAGAACATACTTCCACCAGCTGTAGGGATTACGAGCCTTGGTCATATGATTATCCTCACGAAAGCGATTAATAGCTTGAGTGAGTGCGATATCGTCGTTAAGGTTCTTAACGAGTGTATCAGTATTGACCTTCTGACCATTAAACTTATAGGTGAAGGTACGAGTATTATTTGCTGTATTCATGTTTACTTTTTAGTTTTTGTTTTTTGTGTTTTATTTGTTGTTTACGGAAAAATTATTAGCCAATAGGAGTTCCCTTGTAATAACGGACAGAACGGTCTGCCATCTCACAAAGAACCTTTTCAACACGGTGAGGAATCTTAACCTTATTACCCCATCCAGCCTCGGCACGGCCAGAAGCAATCAGAAATGCCTTCTGCTTATTGAAGCGGTCACCGGCCTTGGTATTGGTATAACTCCAACCAAAACGGATGGTGTTATCAATCACGGTTGCAATCACCATGCCACGGGGATTGCCATTGCGGTCACGAACGAACTGCTTGAGTGTAACATCCTTCATATTTTTTGTTTTTTATGTTTTGTTGTTTAACTTACTGTTTTTATACCTTACCAGGCGGACTTGAAACTGTCAACGTTTTTTTCAGAATTTTTATTTTTCATTTCCTCCCAATTTTCCTTGGTCCAAGGTTCAAATTGATTTGTGGGATGGATTTTTGAAAGTGGAACAAACGTATTTGAATCTGTCAACTTTTTTGGCAATGAAAGAGGAATAAATTTTTGATTATCGTTCATAGTTAAAAAAGTCATTCTTATCGGGATGATTACGCTTGGTAACTTCATCGTTGTGAACAGCGAGCCACCGATTGTACTCTTCCTTTTCCATACGAATCAACTCGTTGTAACGGTAAATTTCAGCGTTGGCCTTAACGATGTCTCTCGGTTCAATCGTCTTACCTTCGTGTTTCATCTTGATAAGAGTATCGCAGACTTTTTCTAAAAAGTCAACGGATTTTTCAAGATTTTTTAAGTAATTGACTCAAGAACAGGTTTGACGTTTTTACGTTTAGAAACACTATAGTTTCCCACAATACACATATGAGTAGGATTAGAAGCCAGTGAGTTCATAGTGTAAACAGTAGCATAATAGTTTTTAACTTTAGATACAGTCCAATCTTTTTTGGTCAAATTAACCTTATAAACTGCAAATTTAAAACAATCTTTTTCATCATTGCAGAAATTCCACGCAATAAGAATAAATGTACCTTCTCGTTTAGAATATTCACCGCCACGCCAACTGACTACATTTTGTTCACTAACTTTTGCAACTTTGATTTCAATACTATCATTTTCAAAGATAATATCTGGTTCATTATCACTTTTAGCACAACGAACCTTATCATTATTATACAGTTTAGCAAAATACTTTGAAGCAACCTTCTCTGTAATTTCACTAATAAGTTCTGATATCAACTTATTTTTAATACCAAGACAAATGATAGGCTTGACTTTGTCAAACACTTCTTTTTCGATATTAATCCAATGTTGCGATTCAAAAACTTCTTTATAATTTTCAAATGACATAATCTAAATTCAAGAATACCCTAGATTCAAGAAAAGTCAACGGCTTTTTCAAGATTTTTTTCGGAATTGGCAGTCTGATGCCCATGCGTCACAAGTTAAACATTCACCATTATGGTCAAACGCATTTGGTTTGTGACAAGGTAATTCAAAGATATTACCTACCACTTCATCTGCTACTTGCAATAGTCCATCTGGTTTATCATCAACAAACCTAAATGTAACAATAGGCAACAAATGTTTGATAGCTTTGATTTTGAAACTACAAGTTTCTTTGTGATAAATTACTTCACCGATACTATTATAAGGATCATTAGGATAAATGGTATTTACGATATCACCTTCATAGATATCTTTGCCTTTAGAGTCAATTAATCCAGTAAATAATTGAATTATTCTGCCTTGCTTCTTAATTTCTTCACCCGGATATAACATCAATCTATTAGTATCCCAAGTATTATACTTTTCATCCCAAGCTCTGTATTTCATAAATTAATCTTTATTCCACCATTTTATGAAATTTTGAATTCGGACAACCAAAAACCATATCGCACCAATCCAAAATAAAAAAAATCCTGTTGGCATAATTATTACATTATTATATTCTGGATACAAATTTGCTGTGCCACCTGCAACGCATCCAGATATACCAATAATCATAAAACCGAAATAAATAAGTTTTTGCCTATTTTGTTGCTTTGGTTTTAATTCATTGGACTGAATTTTTAATTTGTATTTCATAAATTAATTAATAGCCATTTTGTCTAGTAATACTAACACCAAATCCAAACAAAGTCAATTTAAAATGCCAAAAGGTTTCATCATAATGACAGAGTAATTCGGTATTGAACATGCATTCAAAGTATTTATGCGCACAATCATTACCCCATTCATTTCCAGGTCGTGTTCCCCATTTTAATCTGGGAATATGAATATCAATATTAAAGATATCAAGTAAATCTTCTTTATTTTTTCTGGAGTATAATCTCATAGATTTATATTTTCGTCGTCAGAAAACCCCGATCCCTTTAGGGTCGTGGGATGAATGACGACAACTCAAAACTTAACATACTACTCTCAACAAGTCAAAAAATAATTGCAAATATTTTCACGTTTTGTATTTTTTATGTATATTTATTTGTAGAGTGAATAATAAAGCCTACAAATTTAGATTGTATCCAAACAAATACCAAGAAGATTTGCTTCAAAAGCACTTTGGTCATTGTAGATTCATCTATAATCACTTTCTAGCAATAAAAATTAAACACTACAAAGAAACCAAGAAAACCATAACTTGGGTTGATCTCGCAAACCAATTACCTGCTTTAAAAAGTGAATTTGATTGGTTGAGTGAAGTAGGTAGTCAATCACTTCAACAATCCATACGCAACTTAGATAACGCTTATACCGCATTTTTTCGTTCGGGAGCCGGATTTCCAAAATTCAAAAGCAAACATAAATCAAGAAATTCATTTGTTGTTCCTCAAACCAATAACAACATAAAATTGGATTATACATCCAATAAATTAACAATTCCAAAGTTTCTTAACTTAAAATCAAAAGACAATAGAATCAAATGTGTTTTACATCGGCAAATACCAAACGATGAAATCATAAAACAAGCTACAATATCACAAAATAAAGATGGTAAATTTTATGTTTCAATATTGGTTGAAATCAATAAATCATTTATAACAAAACCAGATAGAGATAGAAACAATGCAATTGGCATTGATTTTGGAGTTAAAACATTTTTGACATTGAGCAATGGTAATAAGATTGAAAATCCAAAATATCTAAAACAAAGCCAAGATAAATTAACAAAACATCAACGAGACTTGGAATCGTTAGACAAAGATACAACAAAATACAAATCAAAAAGAGAACAAATTACAAAGTTGTATGCTAAGATCACTAGACAAAGAAAAGATTTCTTAGACAAATTATCACATCAATTAACCAACGATAGCCAAATTGGATCAATTGCATTGGAGGATTTGTCAATAAAAGATATGCAACAAAACAATTATTCGCCAACAAATCGTATAATCAATGATTATGCTTGGAGTATGTTTGTGAATATGTTGCAATATAAAAGTGATTGGTATGGTAAAAATCTAGTAAAGATTGGACGATTTACTCCATCATCAAAAACTTGTTCAAATTGTGGAAATGTTAACCACGATTTGAAATTAGACAATAGACAGTGGAAATGTATCAAGTGTAATATTGAACACGATAGAGACATCAATGCGGCAAATAACATACTTGATTTTGCATTTCCCGATATGTTTTTTAAAAAGGGCAGGAACTGCCCTATTGAAGCCCCTATGGCTTTAGCCTAGGGGTAGTTCACATTGTGTTATTTTTATCTTCCCGGCGGTAAACTATTTTCTTTGATTTCAAATACACCATTACCTACAAATTCAGTCAATGTCTTGTATCCACTATAACTAACCGCACTCGCAAGACCACCCCACAAATCATCAACCAATTCATGTAAAGACTTTACTGTGGACCTATCAACTTCATACACCTTGCCTTCACTATGTCGTCTTACACCCCCATACAATTGTTGTTGTTTGGTGCTGGCACCTCCCCAATAAGTCCCATCACCATTTTCCCACGTATAAGCTTCTTTGGCTTTAGCAAAATATCCACCCATCATTACATAATCAGCACCCGCACCAAATGCCTTAGCCGCATAATTACCATTTTTAATACCACCATCTGCAACAATCTTTAATCCATAAATGTCAGCTGTCTCACTACATTCCATAATTTCAGTGATATTACCACGATTATATCCAGTAGCATCACTTGTCGCACAAGCACTACCACCAGCAATACCAACACGAATTATTACTTCGGGTATCTTATCCGAGAATTCTTTATATAAAAGAATACCATCACGGGTCATCACATTACCAATTATTAATCGTTTTACATTATATAATGATAACAAATGATAAATGGAACTTTTAATTTGAGGAAGATATCCGTTCGCACAATCAATCAACCAATTTGTCGCACCAACATCAGCTAATTCTTCAGCACGCATCCAATCAACCAATCCAATACTCACAAACAAATTGGTTTTGTCAGAAATACTAGAATAATTTACTACCGCATTGTCAATGTCACAGAACTTGTGTTGACATACAGTTAATCCTAATTCAGTTGCTACTTTGGAAAAATTGACTCCTACAACCGCACTCATTGGACTTACAATTATTCTATTAAGTTCAATCGGAACTTCACTTCTACTTTCAATAGAGGCTGGTTTTGCAATTAGATTGACATCGTTATAGTAAATTGATTTTGTTTTTAGTATAGTTGCCATAATAAGTTATAAAGGTTTTGATGAAAAGTCAATTATTGATCGTTTAAATTAATATCATAACCGTCAAGATCTTCGTGTAATCTTTTTCTAATATCTTGTAACGCCATGGTGGCTGTTTCATATCTATGACCGTGTTTCAACATTACACGTAGAGTATTGTCTAAGTTAGAAACGACCATACGTAAATCTGCGCCTTGTTGAGCACATTTATATTCATATGTTTCTTGTGGTAAATTAAATTCAAAAATAGCTTTCATAAATTTTAAGTTGTTCGTAATTTGTAAATTCTGAATTATTAAGTATGTCAAATTTTTTTTGTAACTTATCCAAACTATCTTTTGTATTTTTAATACACTCTTGTTTTATTGTCTCAAAGATTCTGGTTTTAGTCACGATCGAATTTGGTTTTATAACTTTGGTATCAATATAATAACAAGAAAAAGTTACACTATCATCACTATGACTGATATAGTTTTTGTCTGCCGTGTTGATTATGTATTTATCTACAAAACCACGTTCATTTATTTCATAGTAATCAATATCAATATTATTCTCCATAAATATTAAATCAATTAATCAATATCAAAGATATCCAAGAGGTCTTCTTTATTTTTTCTGGAATATAACCGCATATTATAATAGTTGAAGTTTATCGGCTACTATTTCTAGTTTGGCTTTAAGTTCTGCGTTTTCTGCTATATTCGCTTTTTAAATAGGACTCTATAGCAGGAATTAGTTTTGATTTATCTATTGTCATTGTCTTATCTTACCACCAGGCTTATACTAAGTCAAGCGTAGTATTCTTTGGCTTTTTCATATTCAGCGGTGTCAAGAATATTTCTATCTTTATCTACTTTGACATAGAAAGTTTTTGGGGTAAACGGAAATGATTTAATATACATTTTACTATCTTTATCGGTAAATGCTGATTCATCACTTTCATTCCATACAATGGCATTTATAAAAAATACACCATTTTTATTTTTAAATACTCTACTATCTCTATTGTTTTGAAACATCATTTCACCACTCATATCAGATACATCATTCCATTCGTCATCATTACCCGTCAATGGACTTAATGTTTCAAATTTAGATAGTTTATGAAATATATTGGATACATAATTAGCACTAAATCCGCTATGTCCTTGTTTGGCAAATGTGTTGATCAGTTCCAATATAGCGTCTTTAGCCATATTATTGTATTCATCAGTGCCATCATAACCAATTAGCTTTAGTTCTCGTTCTGCGTGTTTTAATAGATTACTCATATATTTACTTCGTCCTTTCTTTTTAGTATTTCTACTTTCTATTTAGTTTTTACATATTGACCCGGGCAAACTTTCTGCCCATCACCACCACTATCAATCCATCCGTGATCATTCATGATATAACCACAACTATCACATATGGAGTTATGATCAACAGTGGGATTGCGGAAATATCTTACAACTTTACCTTCTCTTGGTTCTGTTGGAATTTTGCCGGTATCTTCATAGGGTCTAAAAACATCATCATTGGGATGGTCACCGTTTTTCCACCACACGACATATTCACAATCCGGAATATATGGCGGTTTTGGCCAAAGCAATAGAGCTAATAGTTTAGCTTTCCAACCAGATGCTATAATACATAATTGCGGTAAATGTCCCCTTTGATAATTATTGTGAGCAAAATGATCTACGAGTGTCCATTCACATTCTATATGACTTTTTAATTTACCTCCATAACGGGTCGGGTTTCTCAAAAATTCACTATAGGGTCCATAAGCTTTGCCTGTAAATCTGCTTATAAATTTATTCATAACATTATTATATAACTTTCTATTTGTCACTTCTAGTTGTAAGAAGTGTCTATATGTAATACGGAGAATTTTCCAAATTCTTTCAATTTTAATTTATTTTATTTTAGCGTCATCCCAACCTTGTAGAGCGTTATCATATTCATATCTTAACTTTTTTTGCTCTATTCCATTTGTTTGTAAGTAATTGTTGATTGCTTATAGAAACACCATCTATAGTAAGCCATTGTAATAGTTCATCGCCAGCTTGTTCTAGCCTATTGATTTTTTTTAACGCATTGTTAAGTTTGTCTTCTAATTGTTGTTGCGTTGTTCCTATTGGTTTATTCATATTAATCTTTTTTTGAAAAATTCAAAGTCATTTTCAGCCTCCACCTCCACATAACCATATTGTTGCCACACAACACCAATCTTGTAAGTTCTCATCCTGTATATATCCTACAGGATATCCGTGGGGGAAGTCAAGACTTTTCTATAACAAATTTGTATAATGTTGAGTGTCTATATTTATCTAAATCGTTGATATTGGTAATTGGAATTTTGACGGAATTGTCTCTTAATACAGATATTTTGAAACCGGAATCTTTTGCTTTATTTAGTAGTTTTTTCCAATAATTTTCTCCACGGATAGAATGCACATTGTCAGATATTATGCCGTCAAACTTATCTAAGTAATAATTAAACATTACATCTCTAAACAATCCTAATGTTAATGGATTTTGCCATATTGTTATTTCTTGTATAATGTTATTATTTAACTTATATTTGAAATAGATATAAGACATTTCACTATATACAAATATATCAATAATTTCATTGTTAATACCTAACTGATATATTTTATAATCTTTATAATTACTCACCAACTTTCCATTCTCAATAATGTATTTGGTAAATTTATAATTTGAATCATTACTAGCAAATAATTCAGTGGGTATACTATTAACTCTTACAGGAGATTCAGTCAATGATTGATTGTTATTACACAAAACAAATTCATAATCAATAATTTCCGACAATATATCCGTCAACTTAATCATATTACTCCGTCTTTTATGGAGGAAGGAAACCCCTATGGCTTTAGCCTAGGGGTTGTTGACCCTTTTTTGAAAATCACTACCTTCATCTCGCCAATAAATATTTGGAATGTTTCTTTTTTGTGCTACAAATTCAGCCACGCCCATGTCTTGTGATTTACTATACAATTCATAAAGTTTGGGCAATTCATTATATGTTACAATCTCAGAGTCAGCGGCTGGAATAAAATAATCATTTATATTAATAAACAATCCAATACATTCTTTATCACCATCATATTTAGCAGTTGCAACACCAGCAAATAATACGCCTTCATCTAACAAATAAGCCAGCATACTTTCATAATCTGGTTCCATTTTGTTATTGATATTGTAATAATATGTGCGGCTCATATTGATTTAAATCTCCAAGAGTTACTATGTTGTTCTTTTACTTCTTCAGCACCACACTTTGGACAATAATTCATAGTTCAAATATACCACGG
>Ga0172367_10004906_pt1 | contig 16403 bp, 19 predicted proteins | sample Lak10m_FD_114542 | JGI IMG/M metagenome (GOLD analysis project Ga0172367, IMG submission 114542) | Freshwater microbial communities from Kabuno Bay, South-Kivu, Congo - kab_022012_10m | ecosystem: Environmental > Aquatic > Freshwater > Lake | place: Democratic Republic of the Congo: South-Kivu...
GATTCATCAGAGGGTAAAGACGAGGTGCTATCTAATGTTGTTAACTCCTTGGATTTGAAAAAATCCGGGGAATAAAATTATTTTAATGCGCTCTGAAGCAGTAGAACAGTTTGTAGAATCCTTAAAGAAAAGGGTAAAAGAACAGAAGCTTAAAGATGACGTCGAGAGAACATTTCTCGAGGAAGCTGTTAATTTTCTAATTCCCCTTTTTAATTCCAATATAGGTCCTTTTGTAAAGGGAGTTAAAAACTACAAATCTAAGGACTTCAGCTCTTACATAGATGTCGAAACCCCAGACGGTGGCAAATTAAAAACCCTAATAAAAGACTCCATTAAAAAGATCGATCGGAAGTTCAAATGGTATGATCTAGGAGACCTTGTTATTATCAGCTGCAATTTGGATTCTTTAAAAATGGTCTCTGGTAACGACGAGAACCCGATACTAATAGAGGTCTACCCCTCTCCAACGGAAAACTCTTTAAGAATAAGAGTTATGTTGGGAAACAGAGATAAACACTGTGGTAAGGTATTAAGAAAGAGCATGAAATGGGTTACCTGGATTTGGGACGGTAAGCTCACTAAATTGGAATTGGATCGCTTGGATCCGTTCTCTCCCGAGATATTATTCTATGGGGAGAAAGAGGGACAAAAATTACAAGTTGTTACCGAATTGGATTATTCGGGATTCAATTATGAAATATTATCAGTAAATAAAGTATAATCAATAAATTATCAATATGCCCGTAAGCAGAAAAAAAAGAAAAGGCGGAGGTAAGCCTACACAACCGAAAACAAATAAAACAAATCAAATGACAGAAAAAAAAGGTGAAATGGCATCCGCACCAATTTCGGGTCTCCAGGAGATCAAGAAACAAGTGGTAACTCTTTGCTTGGTAATGATCGTGAAAGACGAGGCTGAGAATATCAGGGAGTGTCTTTCTAAAGTGGCTCCTTATATAAACTACTGGGTTATAGTAGATACAGGTTCCTCTGATAATACGGTAGAGGTTATCAAACAAACTATGGAAGAGTTTGGAATAGAAGGTGAACTTCACGAAAGACCTTGGGTTAACTTCGAGGTCAACCGAACAGAAAGTTTGGAATTGGCCAAAGGAAAATGTGATTACAGATGGATCATAGATGCGGATGACACATTTATGGTTGAGCAATTTGGTTTCAACCCATTCGCATACATGGATAAATCCATGGACAACTATCAAATTACATACAGATTAAATTCGCTTCAGTATCACAGGGCTCAAATTGTAAAATCAGATCAACCTTGGGTTTATAAAGGGGTTCTTCACGAGTATTTGCACTGCGATCTTCCAAACTTGAAAAGCGCTATTCTACCAGGTTGTTACGTTAAAGCTGATATCAGTCCTCTTAAAAGAGCTAATTCTCTGGAAGAAAAGTACGCAAAAGATGCTGAGATCCTAGAAAATGCACTCGTAGACGAGCCTAACAACACCAGATATATGTTCTATCTTGCTCAAAGCTACCGTGACTCCAATCAATTAGAAAAGTCGCTGGAAGCTTATAAGAGAAGATCAGAAGCTGGAGAATGGGAGGAAGAGGTTTACTATTCATTATACATGATGGCCAAGTTAATGGAGAAAATGGAAATGCCTCAGAATGATGTGATAGAAGCATACTCAAAAGCTTGGGAATATCGTCCTCAAAGATTAGAAGCGGTCTTCCACGTAATGAGAAAGCTTAGAGAGCAAAACAGATACGTTTTAAGCTTCACCTATGGCGACCTAGCTATCAAAACTCCAGGTACCAGCGACATCCTATTCGTAGAGCCAGAAATTTGGCAGTGGAGAATGATAGATGAGTATTCAATAGCTGCTTTCTATATAGGGCATCCTGAAATAGCTGTGGAAAAAACCTCACAGATAATTAATTCAGATTTATTCCGCGGTATACATCCGCAGGAGCAAGAAAGGCTAAAAAGAAATCTTGAATTCTACAAAAAAGGTGCTGAAAGCAGAAAAACAAATAAAGCAACACCGGCTAAGATCTAGTTTTTAAAATTTCTGAGATATATAGATCATAAAAAATATTTATTAAATGAAGCACTTAAAAATTTATGAGAATTTCGTTTCAGTAAACGAGAACACGATTCCGGTTTATGATGACACTAGATTCGCTCAGTCATCTGGCGAGCCTGAGAAAATGCTCAGCCCTGCTAAAGCCTTGGTACTTATCCAGGAGTTATTAGATGAGAAAGCTGCTGGTGAACTTGATGATATTTCGGTTGTTGCTGAAATTCCAACTCAAGGAAAGGGTAAGCCACAATACATCGACGAGATTATCTCTAAAGCTAAGGAAGAGGCTGCAAAGAAATTCAGAAGAATGACAGGTGTTGACATCGAGCAAGCTGCTCCTTCTGATATCGAGAGAGCCGGAGTAATGAAAGACATTTTCATAGACTCTGAGTTTATCGTTGATAGAATTGATTCTAGCTCCGATGGAACTTTTGTAGTTGCATACCCTCAAAGCTTAATCGATAAGGCAAAAACAAATCCTGGATATTACTCAGTGTATTTAAAACCAGAACAAATAGAAGAAATACATTACACTTATTAATTTAAACTTGTAAACTAAACCCCCAATGCCCGGATCACCGGGCATTTTTTTTCTACGGGGATTTTACTTATGTTTGTGAAAAATATAGAATTATGAAAATAGTTTCCCAAGAAAACCGTGAAGTGCTAGATTCCATTAAAGAATTTTGTGCTGTTAGAAATCACGGGACAGCTTTAGAAAATACGGAAGAACCTAGTCCGAGAGCTCAGTTTATAATCGATCTCTGTAACAGGATCGGTATAGAGTGCGAAGTTGATTATTTTAAATCCGGAAGACATCACTACCACAATCTAATACTTAGAGGAAGTTCTACCAGGATGGTGATAGCCCATCATGATATTGTTAATCCGAATTCAGACAATGCTAACGATAATTCTGCTTCCGTTATAAATGCAATATTGCTGAAAAAAATAGTACCAGAGGTTAACGTGATTATAACTGATGGCGAGGAGGTTGGATTTGCTGGATCTAATAGACTTGCCCAACAAATAAAAAATGGATTTTTTGGACCAATTGAATGGGTATTGAACGTGGAGCTAAGTGGAAGAGGCGGAAAGAACTTTATGATAGGTGGATACTCCGGAGTTCTAACCGAAAGAATAAAGGATCTTTTTAATCCACCGGTTAAAAACACACCGGGTAGTGACTGCTTTCCCTTAAATGTTAGCGGTATTGATACCAATGTCATAAATCCCCTACCGCTTCTGACCGAGGGCCAGTCCGATATGTTAAATGAAAATGGTTACCTTGATAATTCATCCTGGTATATTTGTCACACCGAGATGGATACTTTTGATAAAATATCGATAGAAGATATGGAAGAGTTTGTTACTGAAGTACTTGTTCCGATAGTTAAATAAATTTATGTCAACAAAACCAAGTAAAGAAATACAGGTCCTTAGTGACTTTGAACACATTCTAGCTAGACCAACGATATACGTGGGCAGCGTTAAAACATCAGAGGAACAAGTACCGATAGTAGAGGAAGGCCAATCAGTAAGAGCGCAAGCAAAACCAATATCGGTGGGCATGTATAAGCTCTTCGATGAGGTTTTCTCCAATTGTGTCGATGAGGCCAAAAGAATGAAGACACAGATGAAAACAATCACTGTTGAGATTGTCACTTCATCTAACTCTGTTTCTATAACCGATACAGGTGACGGATTCCTCAATGGCTCTAAGAAGAATAAAAAGAGCGGCCTTTCCAATGTGGAGACTGCAGTTTCGATGTTAAGAGCGGGATCTAACTTTGACAATGACGAAATAGAGGAGTCTCTCATCGGTACTAATGGTATGGGTGTCAGCTTGGTTAACGCCTTATCATCATTCTTCGAGATTGAAACAACCAATTCAGGAGAAACATATTCTCAAAAGTGGGAGAAGTTTATTGCATCTAAGCCGGTAGTTTCACCTAGAGAATCATCCAAACAAACCGGAACTAGAGTTAGCTTTTCGCCGCTTCCTAAAATATTTGATAATAATAAATGGGATAGAGATATACTTTGGTCCATGCTTGTTCTCAAGAAAAGAGTTCTTGAATCTGAAAAAAAGACTGAGAACATAGAGATAGATTTTATATGGGATGGAAAAAAATCTAAAATCTCCTCTGCTCTTAATCCTGGATTTTCTTACAAGTGCCAAATAGGTGAACTTCTAATATGGCCAAAGAGTGAAACAACTTCATCCTTTGCATTTGTTAATTCTGCGATCTGCACAGGCATACACCAGAAAATAGTAATGGATCGTATAAATGGGGAGTTAGAAGACACTTTGGGCCACCACTTCTATGATCATCTTCTCATATTAAATCTGTCACCAGGTATGGTTAGATTTGGCGATCAGAATAAAACCAAATTTGTTAGCAAGAGGGAAGAGGTCGAGCCAACTATAGTTAGAAACTTCGAGGCGGGACTACAGAAATTCTATAGATCGGAAGTCTTCAAATCTATAAAAAAATCAGTAGAGGATAGAAGAAGAGACACTGAAATTAAAAAGATACGCAAGGAAAAAAAGAACGTGAAAGTTAAATTTTCCCATAAGTACTTCCCACCAACAACATCCAAGGCGGAGAATCTATTTATTGTGGAAGGACTAAGCGCGATGGGATCTTTATTACAAAAGAGAGACCCAAAGAAGGACGGAGTCTATGCTTTAAAGGGAAAGATTAAGAACGTTAGAAATCTCTCAGATCTCTCCTCCAATAGGGAGATCATAGAGCTTATGCAGATATTAAACCTAGACCCCGAGGAGAGAAGCTTTAGCGGTCCGTTCAAAAATATAGTCATCTCCACAGATAGAGACCCGGACGGTTCCCATATAACCAGTCTTTTAATTAATCTGTTTCAGATGTGGTTCCCGTGGATAGTGGCTCAGGGTAGATTACAGATATTAGAAACCCCTCTTGTCACATCCGGTGATCGCGCCAAGAAATACTACTTCTCACTTGATGAATTCAAGAGGGCATCTGCTTCTGAATTAAAGAACGTCAGATACCTGAAAGGATTAGGATCTCTTTCCTTAGATGATTGGGATTTTGTTATGAAAAACAGAAAGATAATAGAAATAACTCAGGATGAAAAATCAAGAGCTAGTTTAGAGATGGCTTTTGGTAAATCATCGCAAGCTAGAAAAAATTGGTTGTCAAGTAATTGATATGGAATTGAATATACCACAGGGAAATAAAGAACCCAATATAGCCCCTCCTGATTACATAAAAAACAAAAGAAGAAAATACTCGGAGGAAGAACTGGTTACCTATATGGAGAGGGAAAAAGGTACCACTGATTTCAGAGACAAGGAGGTATTAGTGCATCTTGATTCGTTCTGCATAGGAGACACTATTTGCTTTTCCAGCTTCATAAAGCCTTTTATTGATTTTTACAATCCAAAGAAAGTTTTAGTTACCACATTCTTTGAAAATCTACTGGAGTCTTTTGATGAGAGATTAGTGTTTATACAAGCTGATTCTGGATTAAGAGTTCAAGTGGATGTTCAAATAACTGTTGGCTACGATAAGGAAAGTTTAGACCACACGTTAAATGGATTATTCTATGCGGCAAGAAAAACTTTTCTGCTACCGGATGAAACTGAACCCTCCCGTCCGCCGGTTAAAAAGAAGGATAGGATTATCGATGAAAACAAAGTGACCATTGCCCCTGAATCTCTTAAAAAGATAGCAAGATGGGATTATCCAAATGGGTGGCAGGACGTTGTTAATTATATTAGATCCTGCGACATGCAGGTTTATAATGTTTCCTACGAGGACTTCACACAGCTAGATGAGGTGATAAACTACAATGGATTCGATGATATAAATGTGGCCATAGATCACATAGTAAGTTCCCGCTTCTTTATAGGTCTTTCTTCAGGTCTGGCCTGGATAGCTTGGGCCTATGATGTGCCCGTTGTTATGATTTCTGGTTTTACAAAGGAGCAGAATGAATTCGATTGCTATAGAGTTAGCAGTAAAAAGGGATGTTCCGGGTGCTTCAATATATTTCCACAGATCACAAACTCTTGTCCGATCTTCTATGGAACTGAAAGGGAAAACGAGTGCCATTCTTTGATCACGCCTTCTTTGGTCATAGAACAAATTGAGAAGGTTATAAAAGATACTCGATCTCTCTGATTTAATACGGGGTTCTGAGTTACATTTACTGCATGGATAGAAAATATGGTTATTGTTGCATAAATCTTTCTCTCGAGAAAGATAAGGTCTCTACTAATAGAGGCATGGTAAAAAAGACATTCTTAGAAAGAGGTTTACCCTATGCCTCCTCATTATCGCTACAGAATGTAAAGGATCTGAGAAAAGTTCTGGAGTGGAATGAATCAAACGGCATCAGAATGTATAGAATGAGCTCTGATATATTTCCATGGTGCTCAGAATATGAATTAGAGGATCTTCCTGATTTCGAGGAGATAGCAGTGGAACTCAAGCTTTGCGGAGATCTTTCCAAAACATCCGGGCAGAGACTAACTTTCCACCCTTCCCCATATTGTGTAATCGCTTCAGAGAGACCCGATGTAGTTCAAAAATCTATAAAGGAGCTTAGACAGCATGCTCAAATTATGGATCTAATGGGTCTGGATCAATCCTATGATTATCCCATAAACATACACATAAACACAACGAAGCCAACTAAAGAGGAAGCAGCAAACAGATTTTGCGAAGCGTATCTAAATCTACCTGCTAATGTTAGAGCAAGACTTGTTGTAGAGGTGGATGACAAAAAGTCACAGTTCACGTCAGTGGATCTCGTACAACTTGTCCATTCTAAAGTGGGGATCCCCGTTACTTTTGACTATCTGCACAACATTTGCAATCCACCACAGGATATATCAGAAGCAGAATCTCTTTCACTGTGTCTGTCTACATGGGGTGATTTTACACCAATCACTCACTATTCAGATTCCAGAAAGATAAACGAGGATCCAACTTCAAAAGAGGTTGCTCATTCAGATTGGATCTGGAATAAACCCGAAACTCATGGACTACAGTTCGATATAGAGTTCGAGGTAAAAATGAAAGATCTAGCTCTGCTTAGATATCTAGAAAATAAATAGAACTGAAATGGAAGATGAAAAATTAAAAGAGGAAATGATGAAGGCCGCTATGGAGGACTTTGTAGCTAAAATTTCCGAAAACGATGGCTTGGTCAATGGGATTAAATACAAGCAGGATCTTGATCTAGAAATACAGATCCGTATTGATTATCTAAATGAAAAATATGGTGAGAAGAGAGTTACGGAGGAAATTAGAAAACACAGAGACGCTGATGGGAATTTTGTTGACGAGATAGTGAGCGAGGAATTCTGGAATTTGGTCACTTCCAATTTAGATAAAGAAAATATATAATTAGGTATGTCAGAGGATTTCTATTCCAACAATTGGGTTAACGAAAATGGTCCACATCCTCAGTTCCGTATATTGAAAAAACACATAGACAGAGCTGTACAAGATCTCTTCTTGAAAGCTCTAAGGAGCAGACCAAGAGAGCTTAGCTTTGTCTTCAAGGATGAGGATCAAATAGACTACTTCTCCCAGAGAATGATAAAATACTGGGAGACCTACGAGCATTACGAGGTGTGCTCGGAAATTCAAAGATTAAGCAAAAAGTTCAAGGAAGACTGGAAGTCTAATCTATCTGATGAAAATTACAAACCCTCCAATCTCTCGGAGATATTTAAAGCTTAATTTATGAGAAAAGATTACTACTCTATACTGGGGGTTGATAAAAGTGCCTCGCAGGATGAAATAAAAAAGGCTTATCGAAAGCTAGCAATCAAGTACCACCCCGATAAAAACGGCGGTGATAAAGAATCTGAAAAAAAATTCAGAGAGGTAAGCGAAGCATACGACACCTTATCCGACACCGAGAAAAAAAGAAAATATGACAATCCAAATCCATTTCAAGGAGGTGGATGGAATAATTTCGGGGGTGGATTTTCAGATCCCTTTCAAGGGAATGATTTCTTTAATTTCTTTGGTGGAAGAAGTCAGGGCTATCAAGATCCTCTTGTCAATAGGGGTAGGAACATAAACGCATCTCTCGAACTCACATTAGAAGAGGTTTTGACAGGAGGAACTAAAAGAGTAGCGGTTTGGAGGAGAGACGGATGCTCTCATTGTTCTGGCACTGGATCGTCTAGCGGAAAGCTTGAATTGTGTGGCGATTGCCACGGATCAGGTAAGATCAGAAACACTGTGAATACTGCATTTGGTGTTATAAACCACGAGAGCACATGTATGTCCTGTAATGGATCTGGATCCAAAGCATCAGATCCGTGCAATCATTGCAATGGTAGCGGAACCGAAAGAATATTAGACGAAATAGATGTCTCGATACCCAGAGGAAGCGTTGGTGGCATGAGCTTCGTGGTTTCTGGAAAGGGCGACCATGCAAAATCACCTTGCAACCCGGGAGATCTTATCATAAACGTTCAGGAGAAGCAGCACAGCTATTTTAGGAGAGATGGTATAAATCTTATTTGCGACGAGAGTATAAGTTACCGAGAGGCCTGCATGGGAACGGAGATAAACATACCAAATTTAAAAGGTGGCGAGTATAAGATCAAGGTTCCATCTGGAACGGACCCAGGTAAAATATTTAGACTACAGGGGAAGGGAATACCTGAATTTAACGGCTTTATAAACGGAGACATCCTCGTTAAGGTTAATGTTAAGGTTCCAAAAAATCTCAGCGAAGAACAGATAGAAAAACTGAATCAACTTGATAAGTCCTTGTACCCATGAGCATGCTTTGGTTTTTACTAATATCCTTTTCTTTTTGCTATCTCTTTGTAGCATCTTTCATAACTTCCCCTATAAGGAACTATTTCCTAGTTAGATCACCTTATATCGGGAAGCTCTTAAATTGCATTCAGTGTTTTGGTTTTTGGAGTGGATTTATGTTTTCTCTAATGTCTTATTTTGAAATAATAAGTATAAATTACGGGGAGATATTTTTCTCGAAATATCCTCTATTGAATTTTACGATCCTTGGATTTCTATCTAGTTTATTTTCTGTCCTTTGTAATTCCATAATTTTTTATTTCAATTCCAGAGATATATACGTTATAGAAAAAAATAGCAAAGACGATGAGTCAGATTAAAAACTGGAGCCAATTCAATCAAAATATATTTGATAGCATAACTAGCATTTATGAAAATGGATCAGTAGGTGCAGTTGATAAAGAGGTAAAAGATAAGGAGCAGGAAATTAAAAAAGGTCTTGAAGATCAAGGTGTTTCAGTAGATGATGTTAGTATAGTTTTTTCGGGAGATGGGGTTTCGGTTATAGGACCAACTGGAGAAGTCGCTCCTGGTCCTCCTGACGACAATACTTATGGAAGCGGCGGATATACACCAGGCTCAACTGCAGCACACAGTGCTACCAGCAACAGTTACGAAACATTTTCAGATTTAGCTGCTGCAGCAGCAGAAACTGCTAAGAAAGGAATTGATACAAAAGGCAGTGATATTTTTTCTTATGGAAGTAAAAGAACAGGTCAAGAGACCGACAGGGAGTATTTCAATAGGTATCTCTTTGGTGCTCCTGGAACATCTCCAACCACAATAGGGAGTGGAGCATCAAACACCGCATATTCTGGAGCTAGTTTAAATTCCGGTATATCACAGGAGAATCAAAAAAAGTTACAGATCAAAAGAGCTGAGGAGGATAGAAAGATAGATTCTAAGCTAGGAGATAAAACTAGAACAATGTCCGAACCTAACTATTCTGCAATGGGGAAACCCTCTTTTGTTGGTTCTATTGATTATGAGAATATCGTTTCTAAAATAGGGGAAAATAGAAAATCAGCACTTAATTTTTTAGAGAGCGTTGGCTTTAATGTTGATTTAGTATCGAAGAAAGAAAACTCTATAGTCGCTGTAAGATTACCCTTGGAAATAAAGAATAAATATCCCAATGATTTCACCGATTTCCTTATTCTATTCAAGAAAGATGGAAATATAGACGTTATTCTAGGAAGCACTACACCATCACCAGCATTTAGATATAAGGAGTGGTATGATTACTATATAAGACTAGGTTTTTTAAAGCTGGCACAGCAGGGTGGATCCTATATATTAAATCCGGGGACGTATACTTTCCAAATCAGCGACGCAGGAAACAAAAGAAGCTTTTTTGGAACACAAGTGCTAGAGCAAGATGGAAAGGTTGATATTGACTTTTATCAAGTTGAGAATGAGATCAGCTCCGTAAAAAGAACTGAATCTTTCGAGCCCGGAAAAAGCTACAGCGGTAACATAGGTCTTTGCTTAACCCCTGCACTACCGGATGGGAAAAACGCAGTGGCTCTAGATGCGACAACATCAGGTGACCAGGTAGTAAAAAACTACGAAGAATATGGTAAGATAATAAACGCAGCAAAAGGAAACGAATCGGGTACTATAGATTATTTTCTAGTTGAAGCGGATCTTACTAGATCAAAAAGAGATATTAGGAAAGAAAAGAAGGAGAATAGAAAAGAGGAGCGCAAAGAAAGAAGGATTGTAAAAAACAAGGAAGAGGAGGACAATTTACGGGAATCTTCTAGATACCATTTCAAATACATCAAAAAGTTCGGTTTCTGAGAAACTTAGCTTCTATTTCAGCATAGAATTTCTAAACATTCTAAGTTGAAAAAATTAACAATAACGGAGCAGATAAACACTCAATACAGAGAATATGCTCTATATGTACTGCAAAGCAGGGGCATCCCCAATTTTTATGACTTCTTAACACCAGTCCAAAGATTGATATTGGAGAATGCCCCTTCTAGGTATAATAAAACGATTGGCCTCGTCGGTGAGGTAATAAAAACTGGGCACTACCATCACGGCGATTCTTCACTAGCAGGAGCAATATCAAAATTAGCTAGACCCTTTGGTTGTTCATTTCAAATTCTAGAAGGCGATGGATTTTTCGGATCCCCGGTCAACCCAGCTCCTTCGGCCCCAAGGTACACATCGGTTAAGCTTAATTCCAAGATAAAAGATGTGCTAGAAAAGCACTCTGACCTAAACGAGAATAATAGCGAAGGGTATTACGACTGGATTCATGTTGAAATGCCTATAGGATTAATGACCCACATGATAGGTATAGCCGTTGGATATCGGACAAATATACTTCCTCGAAAACTTGAGGATGTAATGGAGTATCTAGAGGGTCAGCCGAAATTATTAAAACCATACTTTAGGGACTTCTCAGGTAAGGTATCAAAGTTTAAAAACGAGGATAGCACATGGCTAATAGAATCTGGGCTTGAGATTAACCCAGAGAAAAAAGCCATTCGAATATTTGATCTTCCACCTGCCATAAGATACGATAGCTTTATGATAAAGCTTGAATCTAAACTAGATTCCTTGGATTGTGAGTACAGGATAGAAAACAAATCGCAGAGCAAATGTGATTTAACCATATTTTTCAGATCTATGGATTCTAGCAAATTCTCACAGGTATCTGAAGTGATATCCAAGATAACTAAGATAATAATCAAGGAAGATATAGTTCTAGTAAAGGATGGAGGTGTGATAGAATATCCCTCTGTTAAAGAATATCTGGATCACTTCAGAGTTCACCTAGAGGAGGTGAGACTAAAGAGACTCAAAAAGGATGATGAAAATCTTGTTTCAGAAATTGAATTTTTGGAGGCTAAACTTAAGTTTTTGAATTTTATGATTCAAAAAAAGAGAAATAACTCGGAGATCTCTGAATTTCTATCCGGGTATAAAACAAAGATATCTTCTAGATTACAAAGGATTGAAGCAGTTAAGCTAAGTGTGGAAAGCATAGAAGAAACTAAGAAGGAGATAGAGAGAATTAAGAAGGAGATTTCGGAAAACAAAAAGATAATAAAGAAACAAGAATCTGTTTTTTTGCAGGTTAAGAAATCTGTTAAAAGAGGATCTTCACCTCTAGTTAGAACAACATCTCTTTTTGAACCAACAGAAATAGACGGCATAGAGATATTCCTTCCAGAAGAGGAGGAAGTTGAAATAAAAGATGAGGAAGATCACGATTTTGATGAAAACATTTAATCTATTGAACTAAAAATAACAAATTAAAATTAAAATGGTAAAATTAAGAATTACTAGCACAAACAATCTTATTAACTTTCTAAAGAGAATTAAGACCGTAGACAGAAGCGTTCTTCTGGAATTAACATCAGATAGTCTTTTCTGCAAAGTTCACACGCCAGATAAGTCAGTCATGAAATTTTCATCATTGGCATTTGGTGAAGTCTTTGAGGGAGATATAGCATGGAAGGAGGTTTTAAAAAGCAGGTCCTCAGAGGAGAGGATCAAGATAGGTCTTATGGAGGTTGGTAAAGCCATAGATTGTTTCAAGCATTTCAGACCAGAAGAAGATGTGTTTTTGGAAATATCAACGGATGTACTAGAGGGATCTTTGGTTGCAACTGAGATCCTTCTATTTTCAAAATCTCTTAGCATTAAGATTCGATGCGCAGATCTTTCTCTTTTGACGTATGTTACGGATGATATCCTGGATATGGTTCATTCAAAAGAGGAAACAGTTGCTCAGTTTAAAATCTATCAATCGGATTTCTCTTCTATAGTTGCCTTATGTGGATTGGAAAGTAATGCTGAAGAGCTTCTTTACTTCGACATCAATAGCAAGGAGGTTAGAGCTAAAGGCGAGTCTTTCAATTATAAAATTAGCATATCCCCAGAGGAAATTCGTTGCGATGAAGAATCTTTCTCTTCTCCTGTTTATAAGAATCAGCTATCCTTCATGGAATCTGAAACTTGTGACTGCTACGTTCATGAAAATAGATTGGTCCTCTTTTCCCAGCAAAGTAACACATCAATCGCTATTGGACTAGTAATAAAGTAAAAATGACTGAGAATTTATCTATTGACGAGCTAAAGCAAAAGATAGCTAGGCTGACCGACTTGAAAAACGAGCTGAAGAATGAAGAGCAAGCGGTCAAGCTTACTATGAACTCTATCTACGGAGCGGTAGGTAATTCTTTCTTTGTCTGTTTCAACCCTGACGTTGCAGAAGCAGTTACACTCCAGGGACAGGACATGATTAAATTCTCCGAGAAGATCGTGAATAAGTATTTTCAGGAACACTGGCATTTAGACACCGAACTTCACGAGAAACTAGGTCTGACCAAGGTTAAGAAAGTTCACAAGCCTCTTGTAATTTATTCAGACACTGATTCCAATTACGTGGCTTTCGAGGAGGTTGTGAATTCTTGCGATTGGCAGGGAGATCCTAAGGAACTAATATTGGAAGTCAATAAGCATAGATTTAAAGATTATCTTAAGAATTGCTTCGAGATCTATTCTAAAAAATGGGGCACCGATAACAGGCAGGATTTCGAGTTGGAAACACTGGCTATAAATGGTATATTTCTAGGTAAAAAGAAATATGTTACGAATCTAGTCTACGAAGATGGGGTTCACATCGAGCCCCTGTCAAGATTAAAGATAACCGGTGTGGAGATGATAAAGGGCGGGACACCCCCTTTTGTTAGGGAGAAGTTGAGCTACCTAACAAAGTTTATTTTCTCCAAAGGTAAAAGCTTTAATATAAGGGAGTTTGTACAGGAGCTTAAAAGTATAAAGAAAGACTTCAAAGCACAGGAACCTCAGAACATATCAGCTGCAATACAAATTAACAATTACGAGAAATTTGTATTGAATGATGTTACTGCTTTAGAGGTAGGAAGGGGATGTCCCATTCATGTAAGAGCAAGCGCTTATCATAACTATCTACTGAACAACTCTAAATTCAAAGACAAGTATGCTATGATAAGAAGCACGGACAAAGTAAACTATTATTTTGTAAAAACCAAATCCTCCGCAGAGAATAACGTCTTTGCTTTCGTACAGGGTAATTTTCCTTATGAGTTTGCCCCGCCTATCGATCACGACGAACAGTTCACTAAGACCATCTTAGATCCCATTAATAGATTCATAGAAGCCATGGGACACAACCCAATAAGTCCAAATTTATTCATGATTAATCCTCTTTTCTAATGGGTTTCACTAAAAGAATATTACCAGACCCGGAGTCTCTCAAAAAAATGAGAGCTGAGATTGGAAACGATAGGGAATTCCTAAAAATGGTTGTCGGAAAGAGCGATTGTCTGTTAGGATCAACTGAGTCACTGGAGATGATTAGATATATTGAAGAAGAGATATCAAGAGGATAACATGGGAATAGAGGAAGAAATAGATTTTTACCTGACTCCAGAGGAGTTGGCTTCATATAAGGAAGTTATAATGGAGGAGTATTCCATCATTGTTTCTAACGAGGAGGAATTCATAAGGACTGATTCTATTCCCGATAACCAGAAAATACAAAAGCTAAATGAGATTTTAGATCTTTTTGTTATAGAAGGTACGGACAGTGTTTCAATTTTAAAGGTGGAATCCCTTGTAGAGATAATTATTATAAAGATTCTTATTGAAAAGATGTATCTAAATAATAATGTCTAAAAGAATCCGATATATAGAAGAAAATTTTATCGATGCTCATCACCGAAAGAATCCTTAGATTTGGTAATTTTTTGAACGAATCCTCAGCCGGGACACCAGTTAAGGTTGTAATTCTTTCAGGAACTCCTAAGCCCAGCAAGACGTCAAAGCAATTTATGAAAGTCTGCGAAGGTAGAGGAATAGAGTGCCACGTAGTAAATGTCAATAACGCCAGAATAAAAAAGGTCTATAATGGCCACGTTCTAGAGGATATAACTAACAATCAAAAGGTTGCGATAGATCCTAATACTACAGCGATCATACCCAGAAGAGGGGTGATAAACAACTCCCATACTATCTCTGTAATGAAGTCTCTAGAGGACGCTAGATATTTCTGTGTCAACACACTGGATTCTATAGAAGCTTGCGAGAATAAATTTAGAACTTGTGAAATAATGGAAGCTCACGATCTTCCTATACCCAAGTTTGCTTTGGTGCCAGACGAGAGATCCCTTGATGCTGCTTTAGAAACCGTAGGTGGAAAATTTCCAGTGGTTATGAAGCTTCTGTCGGGATCACAAGGTATTGGAGTTTCGGTAGCTGATTCCTATGCTTCTTTGAAGTCTGTGTACCAAACTATTAAAAAATTAGATCCAACTAGTGAGATCCTAATTCAAGAAAAAATCGATTCTGATTTTGACTTGAGAATACAGGTTTTAGTTAAGAAATTAAATGCACTAGAGCCAGAAGAAGACAACTCCACTATTCTAGGATCAATGAAGAGATCAGCGGTAAAGGGTGATTTTAGAACAAACTATTCCCTCGGTGGATCGGTTTCTAAATACGATATAGACGAGGATCTGGAAGATATAGCTATCCGGGCAGCAACTGCGGTTGGGTGTCACTGGTGTGGGGTTGATATCATGATCGATAAAAAAAGCGGTAAACCTTATATTTTGGAGGTTAATGCCTCCCCTGGAACGGAGGGTATATCTAAGGCTATAGATAAGCCGATAGTAGAGGATATCATAGACTACGTGACTAAAAAATCCAATTGGACCTTCAGTAATCTTGAAGTTGGTTATCTTGAGAATATAAAGATACCAGGTATTGGTGAAATGATAGCTAAATTTGACACCGGTAACGGATCTAAATCCTGCACTATACACGCTGACTACATAGAGAAAAAGGGTGATCAGCTAATCTGGAAATTAGGAGATAGGAAATTCACTTCCGATATCATAGGATATAGTATGGCTGAGGTTGGATCTGATATTGACAAAAGACCAATTATACATCTTGACATAGAGTTTAACGCTGTTAGGGTTAAGAATGTAAGAGTTTCTCCCGTCGATAGAACAGAGAAAAGCACACCTTTCCTTGTTAATAGAGCCTTTATGAGAAGACTTGGTCTTATCGTTAATCCGCATAAAGCTTTCTTAGCAACTAAGGAGCCTAAGGAAGAATATTCACCTGGTGAATCTAAGGGAGAACCACACGCAGGTATATTATTCAAAGAATCAAAAAAGAATAAGAAATGAAAAACATAGTTCTATTTGAAGATTTTTTACAGCAGATGAGTCTAGACGAGGACACACAGAAAAGAATCAAGGAGTGGTTAAAAAACAACGAGTCCGAATTTGATTTTCACGACACAACGGATTTTGAAAAAAATACGGACACAGTTGTAGACGATTGCATAAGGGAACTCGGATTAGATAAATCTAAGAAATCTGATATCAGTGATTTTATTAAAAATCAGATGGATCTTTCCGATGATTATTCTGTTATAATGGCTCCACAAAAAGAACTTAATCTTAATCCGATAGATCAGGTTCAAAGATTTCAATATTAA